>ENA-UOWE01001993-UOWE01001993.1-activated-sludge-metagenome-genome-assembly--contig:-NODE-1993-length-23459-cov-30.871219_pt1 | contig 23459 bp, 18 predicted proteins | sample MGYA00249841_ERZ761562 | MGnify/ENA primary metagenome ERZ761562 (study PRJEB28883, sample SAMN05720200) | activated sludge metagenome | isolation source: Anaerobic digester | place: Japan... | reverse complement strand
CTATCCCGCCCCGCCCACCGTGGCCTCTCCCACCAGCAGGTGCGGCGATCCGTCGCTTACGGGAACAAGCTGCCCCGCCTTGCCGCAGCGGCCGCTGTTGAACTTGAGGTCATTGCCCACAGCTTTGACATGCATCAATGTCTCCAGGATCTTCCCGGATAGGGACACATCCCGCAATAGCCCCTTCTTTTCGCCGTTTTTCACCAGGTAGCCCCTCTTGGCATTGAACTGGAATACGCCCTCCCCTGTGCTCACCTGGCCGCCCCGGCTGCCAGCCAGATAGACTCCGTCTCCTAATTCTTCGAGGATCTCCTCCAGCTTCCATTCACCGTTGGCGATATAGGTGTTGCTCATCCTGACCACGGGCCGGTCCAGGCCGTCGGAGCGGGCATTTCTGGGCGTGCCGCCCAAACGGGCTGCCGTTTCCCGGGAGTTGAGATAGGAGCGCAGAATGCCCTTTTCCACTAGCACTGTCTCCTGGGAGAGGCTGCCCTCATCGTCGAAGGGGTAGTAGCCGTTCTGCATCAGGCTGGGATCGTCCTTGACGGTAACCAGCTCCGAGCCGATTTGCTCTCCGAGCCTGCCCTCCAGGCAGGAGTCGCCCTCCAGAACGATATCTGCCTCCGTGGCATGACCCACCGCCTCATGCACAAATACCCCGGCCAGCTCCTGATCCAAAACCACAGGGTAGGTCCCGCCCTTGGGCACGGCGGCATCCAGCAGGGCTACCGCTGTCTGGCCCACCTCTCTGGCCAGCGCAACCGGATCATGCCTTTCTAAGACCTCCAGGCCGCCCACCCCGGAGCGCCCCTCCCCGTCGGTCTGGTAGATGCCGTTCCTATGAGCCACGGCGGTGATGTAAAAGCCCATGCGGGTCATCTTCGACTCCAGGTCCAGGCCCTCGGAACTCTGATAATGAAGGGCCAGATCGGACTCCATATAAACCGCCTGGGTGGATGAGACGCCTGCAACCTTTGCCGCGCCCTCAATCTCCCGCAAGAGAGCCACCTTCTCCTCCAAAGAGAGGTCCCTGGGGTCCTTTTTTACCGGCACGGCCAGGCTCTTTCCCGGCATAGCCGGAGCAAGGCGAAGATCCTCCTGCCGATCGATCTTTCTGGCCATACTCCGGGCCGACTCGATCTCCGGCCCCAGGTCATCCACGGCATCCGTGGTCACAAATCCCCAGGCCCCGCCGAAAAGAGCCCTCACTGCGGCACCCTGAAAGGGAGCCTGGGAGATCTCCTCCAGCTTGCCGTTATCCAGAACTATCCTGGTCCTGCTGCCCCGCAGGACCCGGATATCATAAAACTCTGCCTCTGCCATTCTCCTAAATGCTCCTGGAAGGAGTGGGAATGCTCTCCGGCAGGCTGATGCCGATCTTCTTTTCCGTAGCAAACCTCTTCAGCTTCTCAATCAGTCGGTTTCTCTGTCCGCCCATCATGGCATACTCAAAGACCTCGCTGATATTGGAGACGGGAATTATCTCAATCATGCCCCTGAAGGCCTCGTCTATCAGGACATCGCCCATGTTGGACTTGGGTATGAGCACCGTCTTGATGCCCGCCTGGGCCGCAGCCTCGATCTTCTGGGTCACGCCTCCCACGGGCATGACATCACCCCGCACCGAGAGCGAGCCGGTCATGGCCACGGTCTGCTTGACAGGTACCCCTTCCAGTGCCGATATTACCGCAGTGGCAATGGATATGGAGGCGCTGTCCCCTTCCACGCCCTCGTAAGTGCCTATGAACTGAATATGCACATCCTTCTTGGTGATGTCCTCGCCCAGGAATTTCTTAATCAATACGGAGACATTGGTCACCGCCTCCCGGGCGATCTCCTGCAGCTTGCCCGTGGCGATGATCTTGCCCTCCTCCTTGGACTGGGCCGGGGTGATCTCGGCCATTATGGGCAGCACTATTCCCGAGTCGCCCATCACCGCCAGGCCGTTGACCCTTCCCACCTCATCTCCCGAGGAGTGGAACATGCTGTAGTCCTTGCGCCGCTCCATGTACCTGTCGGCGAGCTGCTGCTCCACCGATCGGGCCATCTTCTTGGCCTGGATCACGTGATCCGTCTCGGTCAGGCTGGCTCCGTTAGATCGGGCTATGTCTCCCGCCACCCGGATAAGCCCGCCCAGATCACGCAGCATAAGGGTAAGATGGCCCTTTCTGCCGGATCGCCTCTTGGCCTCCCGCATGACCTCAGCCACGGCATCGCGGGTAAAATGGGGGATCTTGCCGTCCCGGACGATCTCCTGGGCCACAAAGCGGATAAGCTTGTTTCTGTTCTCCAGGGTATCGTCTATGCTGTCTCTCATATAGACCTCATAGCCATAGCCCTTGATGCGGGAGCGGAGAGCTGGGTGCATTCCCTGTACCGCATCCAGGTTACCGGCAGCAATCATGATGAAATTGCAGGGTACAGGCTCGGTTCTGACTAGAGCCCCGGAACTTCTCTCGCTCTGGCCGGTAATGGGGTACTCCCCCTCCTGCAGAGCGGTGAGCAGGCTCTGCTGCGACTCCGGTCTCAGGGTGTTGACCTCGTCTATGAATAGAACCCCCCGGTGGGCCTTATGAATGGAGCCGCACTCCACCCGCTCGTGGGACGGCGTCTCCAGCCCTCCCGACTGGAAGGGATCATGGCGAACATCACCCAGCAGAGCCCCGGCATGAGCACCGGTGGCATCAACATAGGGTGCCTTCTTCTTGCTGTTGTTGTCCACCAGGAGCTTGGGGACCATGGCATCCTCTTTGGGGAGCATATAGCGCAGCGATAGGAAGATGAGCGCCGCGGCTATGACCCCAAAGAGAAGCTGGCCAGTGTAATAGGAATAGACTATCAGGGCCATAACTATGAGCATGAGGAACATATTGCGGGTTTGAACCTTCTTTCTGGCCTCCATCTTCTGGGCCTCGACTATCTGCTTGCCCCGCCCGGCAGGCACCACCCTGATGCGTGGGGTGTTGTTGTCCTCTGGATTGGCATAAACCAGGACATCCTGCAGCTCCTCCACAGGAAGAAGCTCGCTCATGGCCTTGCCCAGCATGGACTTGCCCGTCCCGGGAGAGCCTATGAGCATGACATGCCTTCTCTGACTTGCTGCCTTCTTTATTACCTCTACAGCTTCGTCTTGGCCGATAACCTGATCTATCAGGTTCTCGGGTACGGTTATGCTGCTGGTATCCTTGAAATCAATGTCTCCCAGCAGCTCGGTTGGCTCATCATCAGAGGTCAATTTTTCTGCCCTCATATCTCCTTTAAATCCTTCTTGACTATATATCTGGTGCTTTGCATCCATACTTCTCTGGTCCTCTGGGTGCCATCTCTCTAGGCTTTGAACTCGCAGATCATCTTCTGATACTCTTCCATTATCTCTTTGGATAGATGGGGCCGAACCAGCTTCAGGGCCTCCTGGAAATGCTTGCGGGTGACGGCTATCCTGTCCAATATCAATTCCTCTCTTCTCATATCCGGCACGATCTGCTCTCTTAAAGCCAGCATTCCCGCTTCGTGGCAGATCATCTCCAGGTCGGCACCGGAAAAGCCCTCGGTCAGTTCAGCCAGCCACTGTGGCGAGACAGCGGAGCATGCCATCCGGGAGAGGAAGATCTCCAGTATCCTCGTCCTTGCTTTGATGTCAGGCATGGGGATATAAATCAAACGATCGAATCTTCCCGGCCGGAGCATGGAGCTGTCCAGGAGGTCCGGCCTGTTGGTGGCGGCCACCACCACCACATCTTTGAGCTGCACCAGGCCGTCCATCTCCGTCAGAAACTGGCTGACCACCCTCTCCGTAGCATGGGAATCCGATCCGCTTCCCCGACCGGGGAGCAGCGAATCTATTTCATCAAAGAAGATCAGCGCCGGTGCTGCCTGGCGGGCCTTTCTGAATACCTCCCGAACCGCCCGCTCCGACTCGCCTACCCACTTGCTCAGCAGCTCCGGCCCCTTGATGCTGATGAAGTTGATATGGCTTTCAGTGGCCAGTGCCCGGACCAGCAGGGTCTTGCCGGTGCCGGGCAGGCCATAGAGCAGTATGCCCCGCGGTGGCCGGACCCCCACGGCAGAGAAGGCCTCCGGATATCTGAGCGGCCAGTCCACCGCCTCGATAAGGGCCTGCTTGGCGCTCTCCAGGCCGCCCACCTCATCCCAGTGCACCTCGGCCACCTCCACAAAGACCTCTCTCATGGCCGAGGGCTCGATCTTCTTCATCGCCTGCAGGAAATCCTCTTTGGTCACCCGCAGCCCCTCCACAACCTCAGCCGGAATGTCCTCTTTTATGTCCAGATCCGGCAGAGCCCTCTCCAGAGTGCGCATGGCCGCTTCTTTGCAGAGGGCATAAAGGTCCGCTCCCACAAAGCCGTGCGTGGCATTGGCCACCTCCATAAGGTCCAGATTATCATCCAGGGGCATGCCCCGGGTATGGACATAGAGGATCTCCAGCCGACCATTCTTATTGGGAATGCCTATCTCTATCTCCCGGTCGAAACGCCCACCCCGCCGGATAGCCGGATCCAGGGCATTAGGCCGGTTGGTGGCGGCGATGACTATAACCTCGCCCCGAGAGGAAAGCCCGTCCATGAGGGAGAGCAGCTGCGCCACCACCCTTCTCTCCAGGTCCCCTGAGACCTCCTCTCTCTTGGGGGCGATGGAGTCTATCTCGTCTATGAATATGATGGAGGGTGCGGTCTTGGCCGCCTCGTCGAAGATCTGGCGCAGCCTCTGCTCGCTCTCGCCGTAAAACTTGGATACGATCTCCGGCCCGGATATGGATATGAAGTTGGCATCGGTCTCTCCGGCTACCGCCCGAGCGATGAGAGTCTTTCCCGTGCCGGGAGGGCCGTGTAGAAGGACGCCGCGGGGCGGATTGATGCCCAGCCGGGAGAAGAGCTCGGGATGGCGCAGGGGAACCTCGATCATCTCCCTGATCTCTCTTATCTCCCTGGCCAGGCCGCCTATATCCTCATAGGAGATATCACGCACGTGCAGCGCCAGCTCCTCCAGGGTCTCACGAGTGATGCTGATTATGGTCTCCGGTGTGACCAGCACCGCACCGGCGGGCATGGTGCTGACCACAGCAAGGTTGAGGCTGTTGTTGATCATCTCCACCCTCAGCATCTCTCCTTTGACCACCGCTCTGCCCTGCAGCATGCGCAAAAGATAGGCTGGACCGCCCATGAGCCGGATGGGGCGGGTGGGAGCGACTACTATCTTTCTGGCCGGCCTGGCCTGGGCCAGGGAGACAGTCACCTTGCTGTCTATGCCCACTCCCAGGTTGGCCCGGGTGTTTCCGTCGATTCGAATCAGATCTTCTGCATCCTCCGGATTGCCCGGCCAGGCTATGGCATAGAGCTTTTCCTTGCCTTGGATCTCCACAACGCCTCCGTTCTCCAGGGAGAGGGAGGCCATTGCCGCCGCTCCAATTCTGGCCACGCCCTTTCCTGCATCCTTGTGATAAGCTTCGGCAATCCGCAACTGAACAGAAAAACCGACTTTCTGTGCCTCATCGACCAACTCTGGGCTCGTCATCTCTTGCCTCTTTATTTGGATTTGTTAGATGATAGGGCCGCATCTATCTGATGCTCCATTTCTGGTCTGCGATATGAACTGCGCCTCGCTCTTTGAGCTGCCTCAGCCGGTCTGCCACTACCGCCTCTGCCATCTCCAGCTTATCCGCCAGCCGGGATGAGTTGTCATCTCCGCATAAAAGAGCAGAGAGAATCTCCGCTTCCAGCTCGTCTTGAGCATAGCTATGGGCTGCCTGGCAGGCTCTCCTCTTGATCTCCATCTCCCGGCCCTCTATCTGCTCTAGGAGGAGGCGCAGCTCCTGCCTCTTCATCTCCAGTCTGGAAAGCTCCTCTTTCAGGTTCTTCAGATCCTGGGCGGGGTCCTGTTCCTCTGCTCCCGGAGTATCCTCTGAAAGATAAGCCCGGACGCCGTAGGAATGGGGCGATAGAGCCACCTCCAGAACCGTCCTTCTTTTTATGCGGAAGTACTTCCGCCTTCCCTGCTCCTGGTAGCACTCCACCAGGCCGGCCCGCTCCAGCATCTCCAGATGATCAATGATCGCCTTGGGTCCCACATCCAGCCTTTTGGCCATCTCATTGAAGTAAAAGGGGCGAAAGGATAAGAGCTGAAGGATGCGCCTTCGGTTCTCATTCCCCAGGATATCTAGAAGCTCAACCGGATCCAATATCATCACTCGATCATCACTTTGACGAACTTAAAGTTACTAACAATAAGTTAGATAAATCTTGCGGTGCGTTCCTCCTCAGCGAATGCTCAATACCAGTCCGAAGAAGGACATGCCAGCGGCTAGAAGCAGCAGGTCCACCAGCCTCTTGTGTCCCACTCTCCATCGAGCCATGGTGAAGCGAGTGCTGATCAAAACATGCACCAGAAAGAAAAGTACCAGCAGCAGATCCGCCTCGGTATGCAGTCGTCTGGCAAGATGCAGGGGGAGCAGAGTCATGTTCCACCAGGCATAGCCGGAGATGATGAATATGATCATGAGGATCAGGAGCAGCCAGGCGGATATGCGGTTGATCTTGACCAGAATTCTGCCCGTCTTCGTTCGTCTCACCTTTGGCTTTCAATTCCATTTTATGGTTATCAATTCTTCTATCAACTCATGCAGACCGCAATCTAAATCCCATAGATCCACTCAATGGAGCAGTTAGAGCAATGTTTGGAAAAGTCACAGCAGGAGTGGGGCAAGCGGGATATTTCCTCTCCCGGGATGGCTACCGCCAGCAATTCCTGGATCGCCTCGGTTTCATCCCCTTTCCCGGCACCCTCAATGTGCTCCTGGAAGAGCCCTTCCCGGCCTCGGCCCCGGCCATCCTCATACAGGGATTCTCGGAGAAGGAGGAGAGCTTTGGAGCCTGCCGATGCTATCGCATACAAATCAACGGTCTGGACGGCGCAGCAATCCGTCCCGAGAAAAGCAGCCATCCCCCGGAGCTGATAGAGGTCATATCTCCGGTGAATCTACGCCGGGCACTGGATTTAAAGGACGGAGATACTGTAGAGGTGGCATCGTCATAGCTTTCCCGGGGGACTGCGTCCTCTAGCATATGCAAAGCGCTGGTAATATATCTTAATCATCACCTCTCTTCCAGTCAATGACTGGCCTGCTTACTACTCTGCCTCTGCGAGCATTATTTTGTATCATTGTATGCTTCCTGCTCTTCATCGTCGCTGCATCGGCCTCTCAAGAAGATCTGGGCTCATGGCTGGAGCAGGGCCACTCCGCTCTGGAAAACGGCAGCTATCGGGAGGCAGCTAATTTCTTTGACCAGGCTCTGAAGATCGATGGAGGCAACGCCTCCGCCTGGGCCGGCAAGGGCGTGGCCCTCTCCCGGCTGGGCCGCTACAAGATGGCAGAGATGTGCCTTGGCTTCGCTCTCAAAGAGGAGGATAATCCCGACTACTGGCTTGAAGAGGGCAAAATCAAAGAGCTGGAAGGAAGATGGATCGAGGCCATGGAAAGCTATGAACGGGCCCTCGTACTCAATGAGAGCCTGGCCCAAGCCTGGCTGGGGATGGGCAATGCCTCTTTGGCTCTAGAGAATTATACCGATGCCAGGCGGCTGTACGAAAATGCCCAGAGCCAGGGCCTGGTCCGGGCCGGTCGGGATGGCCTGCTCAATGTGCTTCTGGCCCAGGGCCAGCGCTCTCTTGATCGGGGCAGCTTTGGGGAGGCCTATAACATCAGCATCCAGGCTCTGGCCATCGATCCCCGGGATGTTCGATTTGTGGAGATGAGATGCTCCGCTCTGGCAGGCAGGGGTGAGATGGAACAGGCCCTATCCTGCTACGATCAGATAGTCTCTTCGGGCCAGTCTTCAGCTCATGTGAGAGTGGCCAAGTCTATTCTGCTGACCGAATTGGGCGGCAGAGAGCTTGCTGCTGGGAGTCTCTCCCGGGCCCTGGAGCTGCTACAGGAGGCCCAGAACCTCGATCCTCAAAACCAGGAAGCATCCCGAATTCGCACTGAGGCTCTGATTCAGGAGGGTGACCTGCTTTATCAAGAGGGACGGTATGCCCTGGCGGCAGAGAGCTATGAGGCCGCTTTAGCCCTATCTTCTCAGGAGCCCTTGGCACTGGAGGGAAAGCAAAAGGCTCTGGAAGCCCTCTCCCCCAGATCGGAGAGAAATGACTCTGCAGTTCTCGCCGGAAAAGAACAATCAGAGAGGCCTTCCAGCCAGAAAGAGATTCCGGAGCACCCTGATTCTTTCAGCTATCTTCAGCAGGCAGGGAAATATCTCGAGAGCGGCTCGCTCTCCCCGGCTCCGCAGAGCATCAATTCTTCGCTGGAGATAGAGCCGTCAAGGGAAGATGCCTGGCTGCAGAAGGCAGAGATCCTCTTCTCCCTGGGAAATGATTCCCAGTCTCTCGCAGCCGTTGACCGGGCTTTAGAGATAAATCAGTCCAGCCTTCAGGCTCAGGCTCTTAAAGGGCGCATCCTCCTGGCCATGGGCAGATACAAGATGGCAGGACTTTTCCTGGACTCTGCCCTGGCTCAGGCTCCTGAGGATGTCTCCCTATGGATGGACAAGGCTCTGGCACAAGAGGAGCATGGCAACTACCAGGGAGCCCTGAAGAGCTACGATGCGGCACTCTCGGCGGATAAAAACAACACCAAGGTGCTTCTGGCCAGGGGAGAGCTGCTCCTTAAGATGAAAGAGTACCAGAAGGCGATGCAGAGCTTCTCTTTTCTTCTGGAGAGGGAAGAGGAAGATGCTGCTGCCTGGAGGGGCAAGGGTCTGGTCCATTTAGCCCTGGAAGAGTATCCTCTCGCCCTGGAGTGTTTCGATGAGGCGCTGAATCATAGTCCATCTGATGCGCAGGCTCTTTTAGGAAGGGCCGATGCCTTTTATGCCCAGGGAAGCTACAGCAGCTCCTGTCTCTCTTATGCCCAGGTCCTGGAAATAGAACCGGATCTTCTGCGGGCATGGCTGGGACGGGGGAGATGCGGTCTTCTGCTGCGGGACCTTCCTGCTGCTTTAATGAGCTTTGAGTCTGCTCTATCCCTGGAGCCAAAAAACGTCACTGCATTGGTTGGCAGAGCGGATATCCTTCTGCAGATAAATCGAACCGGCGAGGCTCTGGCCGGCTACGATCTGGCCCTGACAGAGGATCCTTTGAACTCCGCTGCTCTAGCGGGAAAAGGTGACGCCCTGGCGGCGGAAAATAATGCTTCCGGTGCCATCACAGCCTACGAAAAGTCTCTCCAGACCGAACCGGGCAACCTGCGAGCCCTTCTGGGAGCATCTTATGCCTACCTGGAAAGCGGGCGGCCAGAAGAGGCCCTTCCGTTTCTTGACCGGGCCCTGACCATAGATCCTCAAAACAGCAGAGCATGGCTGGCTCGGGGCGATGCGAGTTATGCAGCTGGAGACTGCAATGCATCTCTGCAGCACTATAACCGGGCCCTGAAGCTGGAGCCAAGCAGCTCTCTAGCCTGGACCGGCCGGGGCGATGCGCTTTATTGCGGCGGCGATCTGAATCAATCCCAGGTCAGCTACAGCCGGGCTCTCTCTCTTCAGCCAAACAGTAGCAGGCCCCTTCTGGGTCTTGCGGATATATATTATTCAGAGGGTGACTACAGCCAATCCCTGCGCTACTACAGGCAGGCTGCGGCATCAGATCCAGGGAGTATCCGAAGCTATAACGGACAGGGCAATGCACTGTGTGCCATGCAGGAGTATGATCTCTCCCTGCCCCTGTTCGACCGGGCCCTGGATCTCGATCCTCATAACGGCGAGGCCCTTATGGGAAAGGGCCTGGCGCTGTCAGCACAAAAAAACCTCTCTGCGGCCATGGAATGCTTCCAGAGGCTGATCGACATCGATCCCCGGAGTTATTCCGCCCTCTCCAATTTGGGAAGCCTTCTGGCGGAAATGGGCAAATACGATGAAGCAGCTCAGAGTCTGGAAGCAGCCTGCCGAATAGATCCTGCGGTGGGCGACCTCTGGCATAATCTAGCTGCGATTTACTACATATCGGGCCGGTACAGCCAATCGGCCCAGGCCTTTAGAAAGGCTGCCGATATCAATCAAGAGGATGCCTCAGCCTGGATCGGCCTCGGGATGGCCCAGAACCGGAGTGGTAAGCCCGATCAAGCCCTGCAAAGCTTTGAGAGAGCAATTTCAATCGATGCCCGAAATAAGGATGCCCATTACAATCGGGGGCTCGCCTTAGCCGCCCAAGACCGCTTTAAAGAAGCTCTGGAGGCCTTTGAGAAGGTGCTGGAGTTGGATCCGGAGAACACTCTTGCTGGATATGCTGCCAATATAACCCTGTCCAGAATTAAAGATGACTGAATTGCCGAGATAAATGGGAAGATTAACACTTGCTTGCTAATTCATTTTGATATACTGCTAATTTCGAGCCTCAGAGTGAGGAAGTCTTCATAGGAATGGGCGGATCTCATGTCCAATGGATAAAAGTCATTACTTTGCCGGATTTTGTCTGGAATATAATTCCACTTAAAATGCCTAGATATATATTAACTATTGCAGATTAATTTGATTTATCGCTTCAATGATATTGGTGCCTATCTTCAGGCTCTAAGATGTCTTTTCTTGCCTGGGAAGTTGAAATTCAAATTCACCTTCCCTTGGGGTATGTTCCCATTCAACATTCTTCCCTCCAAGGGTGTCTGAAATGGCAAGCATTACAGGTACAAACCATAACATGCTGTAGAATAGGGCGGTTATGGGATTCACGCGGGCGTAGAATAGTAGTTCTTCTCTCTTGCTGTTGAATGCATACACTCTCTTCGTTGAATTGACAAGATAAAATGATCCATATACCCAATGCAAAAGATTAAAGATGGTAATAGTTGCCATAATGATGCCTAGATTTTCGGCATTCCCTGTAATAGTCTGCAGCAATTGGTATATTCCCGCCGGCACGCCTATTACGCTGATAATGGACATCAATTGGGAATTGAGCGAGTAAGTCCAGAAGTTCAATTTATTTTTCACGGTCATTAATTTAGTATTTCCAGATAGATATTCGCTGGACATAGCCTTTTGGTGTCCCCTGGCCCACCTCCTTCTCTGCTTAAACCAGGAGCTGACTGACTCAACCCCAAGTTCAGAAGTATAAATGTCCAGTAATGCTAGTTTCTTTCCCAAGGACCATGCTTTAAATCCAAAGTCAACGTCCTCTGATGTAGTAAATGGACTCCATCCACCAATATCCGCCGGCAAGTTAGCTTTAAAAAAGTAGGCAGGACCCAGCACTTGAAATGGCACATCAGGATGTGAAGTATGCGGATATATAAGATTGGACCATATCACAGGTTCCGAAGCCTCCAGAGCTGTCAAAAGGCTCTTGGATCCATTGCGATATTTTATCTTTCCTTGTATTATATCATAACCATCCTCTAAGCCTGCTATGGCATACTTAAATAGAGATGGATCAACGATATCTTCTGCATCAAATACAGAAATAGCTTCTGCATCTCTTACATCGCTTAGATCCGAATAGTATGCATATAAAAGAGCCCGACCCTTCCCGAAAGGAAGATCAAAACCGGCATTCTTATTCCATTTTTTGATTACATCTGGCCAATCTTTTTCACCGTTTGGCGGCACGACTATGGCATGTACATTATCGAATTCCCTGCTCAAATCCTGGGCGTTAATTCTAGTCGATTCGTCATCTTGTTCCACTATTAAATATATACTTACTTTATCCTTAGGATAATCTGTATTTAATAAACTAATTATATTATTTCTAATGATATTAATTGGTTCATGGTATAAGCAGATAAGAGCTGCTATTGATATATAGGCATCTGGCTCCCTTTTTTTGATGCAGGATGGTTTCTTGATGAGCAAAGCGTCATAGCTGATATTCGCTATGGCATACAAAATTTGCGAGATATAAAATAAATCCATCTTAATATCTTCCCTTCATTTTTCTTCAGTTATTGTCTGGAGGTCAATCAGATATATGCTGGCTTCTCGCATAGGTGCAATTAGGACATTTCTATGGTATATAAATTCATCCCTGCAATGTGAAAGATCCATTCTTTCAGCATCATCCCGCTGCAATGCGTCAAGCTATATTATATAATTGGTTAGGAAACCTGTTTTGCGGGCATTCAAGTGCGCCATGACCGAGATATCAATTGTTCCGGCTTTGAGAATACTTGGAGAGCTGAGGCTCTGCACCTTGGAAGGTAAAGAGGCTTATCAGCTTTAAGTTAAATAATGAAAAAAATTTACTTAACAAAATTATTTTTAAAATAATGAAAATAAATTGAATCAGCTTATATCAGGCGACAGATATTTAATCCAATCAAATTTTGCGAAAATTGGCTCCTTTTTGCTATAATTGAATTCTCCAGCCAAGCCCCAATTTTGTGCCGCCCATAAACTCAAGAAAATCTTGCTCCGGTTCGAAGGCAGGCTTCCCTTGTAAGCATCGCCAACTTCAATTGTCTCTCCATTTTCATCAAAAACTTCCGACTGGACATATCCTTTTGCGTCAAGCCATACCTGGCGCCTGAGCTTGCCGTCTATATGCCATTTGATTGCGCTGCAATTCTCTCCTTCACCTATCCAAGAAATATTATAAATATGATACGATTCAGTTGGATTAAAATCGATCGGAATTACTGATACATGACAAGGTTCAGGTATTCCATAGGGTTCGCCGCAGTTCCCCTGGCTCCCCTTAACATAATAGTTGGTTTGAACCTCCCACGTTCCTGGCTCAACCGCTTTTTTGCCAAATACCTCCACATCTATCTCATCCTGACTTCCGGCCGATCCGCCCAATAAGAACATGCCAGTGACAACGCCCTCACCTTTTCCAGCCAGGATTCTGGCAGAATAGTCTCCATACTGGTACTGATCACATCTTGTAGAGTACTCACCGGATGCAGTGTCCCTATCTTGACATTGCGATTTATCGTTGCGGCATGTATAATCGTCGAGGTTCAATAACAGATTTCCATCCTTGATTCTATTGTGCCATGGATCAGAAGACCATACGTTAAGGTATATCGGATCATGATTCATCCAATTGGACTTGATCCATATACTGGAATTCTCCTGGTCAAAGCCATAATCATTTAAGCAACAATCACATCTGTCTGCTGCCGGAACTGAAATCTCTGTTCTGCTATCGGTCAGATCTTTATCCGCCAAGCAGGGTGGCATTGATGAAAAAATAGTCAGCAAAATCAAAGCCATCAGACCTGGATAAGAGGTTGCATGCGGTCCACTCCTCACATGACTCATTAATTTCATGATCTAGAATCCATTTTCCATGATTAAAGCTTTTGGGCTCCTGGCGGTCATGCTTTGGTGGTATTCAATCCTGAGGCCATATCCTATCCATCGCTAAATTGTCTGGATACTGCCGCTAAATGATCCGGAAAATGGATAAATTATGGAGCCGAAATCAATAAAAAATTTATGGCAATTCTGGCCTTTTCACTCCCCCCTTCTTAACCTCGGGCTCTAAGATCTTGTCCGGCATCCGTCCGGCGCTCCTTTGGGCTTGGCCGGTCCACAAGCAATTCGATCCTAAATGAATAATAAAATGCCTATTCATCCTGCATCTGGCAGAAGCTGCAGCTGTGATGCCACATGGGCTCGGCACGGACGTAGACCGGAATATCACTTTGATAGCGTCCTGCGATCATATCAGCCACGAATCTTTGTACCTCCGTCGCCGGCATCCCCAAGGGCTTGATCCTTCCTACCTCGCGGCCGTGGACTCCGTGGTGGCCCTCGGTACTGTCCACAGTGATGACCGCGTACTCGGGATGGTCTTCGCTGTCCCCATCGCCCAGATAAAGCAGATTTCCATAGTAAAATCCATAGCAGATCGGCCACTTGTGATTGGTCATAGCCTCTATCAGATCCTCTTCTCGATCCAGCTCCTTGAAGGAGAATATGCGGTCGGGATGTATCATCTTCTTCACCTTTGCGGCTTGAATCTCTACCGGTCTCAGGAAATAAATAGTTTCTCCGGGGACAATCGGGAGAGGAAACCGGCAAGTTATTTAAGAGAAAATCTCAATCTCAAGCCATGATCTTCCAGATCCTGGATGCCAATTACACCTACGACTCCCAGAGGAGTCCTCTGGTGCAGCTCTTCGGCATCACCAAGGAAGGCGAGAGCATAATCTGCCGGGTGGCCGGCTTTCGTCCCTATTTTTATGCCCGGGTGGAGCAAGGGCTTCTGGAGAAGGCTGCCCACGAGCTGCAGGCCATGGGACTGGAGGTGGAGGTGGTGGAGCGCTTTGAGCCCATAGGCTTTCAGACCACTCCCAAGAAGATGCTCAAGATCACCACCCATGATCCCAAGGAGGTCAGGAGCCTCAGGGAGAGAGCGAAAGAGGTGGAAGGGGTACGGGCGGTCTACGAGACGGACATACTCTTCAAGAACAGATTCCTCATCGACTGCGATCTGGGCGGAATGAGCTGGGTGGATGCGCCGCTGCCGGAGTGCATAGCAGGCCAAGGGGCCACTGATGCGGGCATGTCGTCTGCGTCTTCCTCTTGCTCCCCGCTGGTGGATGTGCAGTCCCTGCAAGCAGTGGACAATGAGGCCAATGCACCGCTGCGCTTTATGAGCTTTGATATCGAGTGCCTGCCCGATCATGGAGAAATGCCCAGGCCTGAAAGCTCCCCGGTGATACTGATCAGCATGGCTTTCTATCCGCCTCACCAGGGACACTCCGATCTGGTGCTCGTCGGAAAGGAGATCGAATGCCCCCGACAGGATACCCTCTCCTGCAGCGACGAGTACGATATGATCTCCCGTTTTTTTTCTATTATCAGGAACTACAATCCCGATATCCTGGCCGGGTACAACTCCAATGAATTCGATTTTCCCTATCTGGCCGAGAGGGCCAGGCAGAACCGAATGGAGGCCCGGGTGGGCAGGGACGGCAGCTCCTGGTACATCAGAAAGATCGTCAGCCGCACCGATGTCTCCATAACCGGGCGGGTGGTGGTCGACCTGCTTCCCATCATCCGCTCCGCCTACAGCCTCAAGCAGTACACCCTTAGGAACGCCGCCTCAGAGCTTCTGGGAATGGAGAAGCGTGATGTGGATCCTAAGGAGATAGAGTCGCTCTGGGAGGAAGGCGGAGAGGGGCTGCGCCGCTTCATCAGCTATTCCCGAAGGGATGCCGTACTGGCTCAGAGAATGCTCCTCGATCTGAGGCTGATGGATAAGTTCATCGCCCTCTCCCGGGCCAGCGGCTCGTTGCTGCAGGATGTGGTCAATGGCGGCCAGTCGGGGATGGTGGAGAGCCTGCTGCTGCGCCGCTTTCGTGAGCATGGAAGGGTGGTGCCCCCCAAGCCCGATTCAGAAATCTCCGAGGAGAGATACGTGGAGAATGAAGAGTTGAAGGGAGGAGCGGTTCTGGTGCCGGAGAAAGGTCTGGTGGAGGATGTGGTCATCCTGGACTACAAATCACTCTATCCCACTATTATGATGGCCCATAACCTGTGCTATTCCACAGTCCTGAACCGCTCCGACTCCCTTGCCCAGAGCCAGGATGAAGAGGCGGGGATCATAACCTCTCCATCCGGCGGCAGGTTTGTGTCTGCTGCCGTCTCGCCGGGAATCATGCCCGCTGTGTTGCGGGAGCTCCTGGAGCAGAGGACGGAGACCAAGAGGATGATGAAGAAGGCGGGCGATGAGGAGCGCCTATTTTTAGATGCCAAGCAATATGCAATGAAGATACTGCTCAACAGCTTTTACGGCTACTCTGGCTATGCTCGAGCCCGGCTCTACAGCCTGGCACTTGCCAATGCCGTCACCTCCTTCGGAAGGGAGAACATCCTGCGCACCAAGAAGATCATAGATGATATCGGCTCGGTCTATGTCATGGATGGAGAGGTGATCTTCAAGGATGCCCTTCCCTTCGGCAAAGCAGCGGAGAGGTGCTTTGCCCTCTCAGTGGTCTATGGGGATACGGACAGCGTCTTTGTGCGGCTGCAGGCAGCCGCAGAGGGGACCGGAGCAGTATCTCTTCAAGACGCCGAGCTGATCGGCAGAAAGATAGCCGAAACGGTGACCTCCTCGCTTCCCGAGCCCATGGAGCTTGTCTTCGAGGCCTTCGCCCGGCGGGGCATATTCCTGGCCAAAAAGCGCTATGCACTCTGGGTCTTCGAGCCTGTGGGAGAAGGGTGGAAGGATCGGATTAAAGTTCGGGGCATGGAGACCGTGCGCCGGGATTGGTGCGACCTTACCTCCAAGACTCTCAAGACCTGTCTGGAGCTGGTGCTCAAAGAGGGAAAGGTGGAAGAGGCAGTGGAGCATGTACGAACGGTAGTGCTCCGGCTCAAGAACCTGGATCTGGCCAGTGATCCGGAGATTCTCCAGGAGCTGACCCTAACCCGCCGCTACACCAAAAGCTCAGGCTCCTACAAGAACAAACAGCCTCATATTCAACTGGTGGAGAAGATCAGAGAGCGGGGCGGCAGCGTTCCGGGCGTGGGAGACAGGGTTCCTTTCGTTATTGTTCAGGGAAAGAGGGGCAAGAAGAACCGTGAGCTTTTCGTAAACCGGGCCGAGGATCCGGCTTATGCTCTGGAGAGGAATATGCCTCTGGATACGGATTACTATGTGGAAAAGCAGATACTGCCACCGGTACTGCGTATCTTCGAGAGCTTCGGCGTGGGAAGGGACCGGCTTTGCGCAGGTCGGGGTCAGAGCAGCCTTTTCTCCTTCGGCCCGGCATCAGGCAAACCGGCCAAACAGAAGTCCCTATTTGATTTTTAGAGCCTGGCCGGAGCTGTGGATACTTCCCCGGACCGCGGTGAGGAGATCTTCTAAAGGCATTGCGCCATCCAAAAGGAGCCAGTCTTTTATATGATGAATCTCTTTATCGAGAGCCATGGATAAGGGGAAGAGGAGCGAGCCTTTAGAGCTTCTAGCAGTGGTCATTTTCGGCCTGGTGCTGAGATTTCTGGCAGGAAAGAATTTCCTGACTGAAAATGGAGTCCTCCTGCCGGGCTATGACGAATTCTATCATATGCGCAGGATTTTGTATACAGTACAAAATTTCCCAGCCACACTGTGGTTTGATTCCTATCTCAACTATCCCCACGGATGGGAGAATGTATGGCCGCCTCTCTTTGATCAGATCTGTGCTGCCTTCTGCCTGCTCTCGGGTCAGCACACCAGGCCGGGCGTGGAGATGGCTGCATCCTTTGTCCCCATCATCATCGGCACCATAGCTACAATAGTCGTCTACTTCCTGATAAGAGAGACATTCGACCATAATACGGCCATTCTGGCCAGCCTGATGACTGTCCTCGCTCCTGCTTATCTTCAATATACCAGTTTTGCGGCCATGGATCATCACAGCCTGGAGGTGCTGTTTTTGATCAGCTCTCTGCTCTTCCTGATCCTGGCCTTTTGCCGAAGAGAGAAGAGATACATCTTTGCTGTCATGGCAGGACTGTCCATAGCTGCTCTGGCTTATACCTGGCACGGTGCTGTGCTCTATCTGGCCATAATCCCGGCTTATGCCTCAATTGAGATGACCATAGCCCTCAAAGAGAAGAGATCCTGGCAGCAGACGGCTGTGGTTCTGCTCGCTCCTCTGGCTGTGGCTATTATCCTCATCCTGCCCTACAGGAATGCTCCCTGGCTTGGCCCCTCCTTTGCAGGAATTACGGCTATATTTATGGCAACGGCATTGATAACAGTCTTATGCTATCTCATTGCCAGGAGAAATATGAGCTGGAAGGCATTTCCAGTCAGCGTCATCGTTCTCTTCCTGGCATTTGTGCTGCTTTTATACAGCGGGATTTTTGAATTAGGTGGCCTGATTAAATTCGGTCTGGAGCTGATCTGGGGCGGCGGATGGGTAGGCAAGATATCCGAGGCCGAGCCTCTCATCTATGATATGCTGACCCTCAAGCAGGTGGCATTCTCAGGACTTGGGGTAAATCTGCTCTTTGCTGCGGCCGGCCTGACTGCTCTCCTGATCTCCATAAAAAAGAGTCAGGGATGCAGGAGACAGGGGCAGATGATCTTGCTCTTATGGGCGGCATTTGCCATCATTCTCACCTTTGGACAGCTGAGATTTCTATACATGTCCACCATTGCCATGGGCATACTGATCAGCATCCTATTTTTCTATATCCTCAATCTGATAAAAGGCAGGCTTGGGGAGAGCAATCCCAGGATGATTCTGCCTGCTATACTGGTCTTATTGCTGGTTCTAACCCTGCCCACAATTGCTGAAGTTGTAAATGCTGTCACCTACAGCCAGTCCATGGTTAAAGGAGATTGGCAGGAGTCGATTGCCTGGTTCAAGGAGAACAGCAATGCCACCAGCTTCTTTGACGCTCCAAAAGAGACTCCGGAGTACAGCGTCATGTCCTGGTGGGATTACGGCAACTGGATCATGTATCTGGCTGAGCGGCCGGTGGTGGCAAATAACTTCCAGGCGGGATGGGAGGATGCGGCCGAATTCTATCTCTCCGAGAGCGAGGAGAATGCTTCTGCCCTGCTGGACGAAAGGGGATCCAAATATGTGTTTGTGGATCATAGCATGGCCTATGGCAAGCTGGGAGCCATAGCCAACTGGGCCAATGAGGATCTTACAACATATTTCCGGGCCGAGGATTATTCAGGATCGCAGATCACAGTTATTCCCACCCAGCGGCTCTTCAATACCACTTTGGGCAAGCTTTATTACTTTGATGCAGCGGGCACAAGCCGCTTCCGATTAATATACGAATCCAAGACCTTCCTGGGAGAAAACCCGGCCAAAGCCATGATCAAGATCTTTGAATATGTTCCCGGGGCATTGATCAGGGTTCGCACCGGGGCGGACCAAAAGGTCGGATGTGTGCTCAATATGACCTCCAACCAGAATAGGCCTTTCATCTATGCCAATCAGGCCCAGCCGAAGGATGGCGTATTGGAGATGAGGGTTCCCTACTCCACAGAGAGCCGATACGAATGCCGAGCCGTAGATCCCTATCTGGTATTCTCCGGAAACGAGAAGGGAGTCTCAATGAAGAACGTCAATGTCAGTGAGGATGATGTGCTCAAGGGAAGAATAATTGAGGTCGCTTTCCAGTAGGTTGGGCGGATGTGATCTATAAAATCTACCAGTAATTGTTGAGGGTCTCCGCCACTTTTTTGCATCTTTCACTCACTTCATGGCTCAATATTGCAATGGGAATAAATCCTATCATGTCCATGATATAATCGGCCTTAATCTCCATCAATTGGCTGGCATCAGCAACAGAAAGCTCCTCCTGCAATTTACGGGTCGCTTCGCAGGAGGCTCTGATTGAATCCAAAAGCTGCCGCCTGGCATCATCGCTGCTGCATTTTGACCTTTCCATGTCCTGGTATACCGCCCGTCCCAGCTCCTGAAAGGCCTCGATGAAGAGGCTGAATGCCGAATCGTCCTCATCACAGCGCCCATGCGTGGTGGCATAGCCGCAGCCGGTGCAGCTTCGATCCCGGCCATACTGGATGCAGAATGGGCAGGTTCCGGGACGGGTGGGAAGGTGGCCCAGCAATGTCAGGGCAAAGGCCCGGGCGAACTGGTGCAGCTTTTCATCCGGCAGGCTCTCCAGTCGGCAAGAGAATAGAGCCGCCCAGCGGATGTGCTCGCCGCAGGATGCAGCGATGGCATGCTTTGCCGCTTGCAGAGCGGCAGGGGCTATCGCCTCTGCGGCGGCCTTGAGCTCTCCGGCGCGATCGGTCATATTCGATTCTCATCTCATTTCGATTTCACCAAAAGGATGGATGGATCAAACGGAAAGCAGACTGTTTATACTATCTTCTCCTGCTCTCCAGGATCTCGATCAGCTCCTGGGATGAAAACTGGGCTATGAGGTCCAGTATCCTGCTCGCCTCTTCATATACCTCTATCGCCCTGGCCAGGGTGGCTTCCAATTCTCGATCTATTATCTTCCTTTCATCGAGTCTCTTTTTAGCCTGGAGCAATGCCTGCAAGATCAATCGGGCTTCCTCCCTTTTATTGGCTAAAATGGCCGGACGCAGCGTCTCGATGTCCTTGACCAGTTCATAGCGGTGCTGCTTATTGCGATGCTGCTTACCTAGGGGACCCACCACCCGGCGGGCGATGCCGAAGCTCTCCAGGTGGCTCATATTGGAGCGGACGGTGGTCTTGCTGTAGCCGGTCTTCTCCGCCAGCATTTCCAGGGTTAGAGGCAGGCTCTCCAAAAATAGGCTGCCCCAGAGCATCCCCATGGCATCGCTCCATCCGTTCCTTTGCGCGGATTTGATGCATGCCTCGATGATGGGCTTCTCAAGATCCAGCCGGTCCTCATCATTCACAAAATGCGATAAGGACACGATATTTAAATAATTTGCTTTATTGTCGTCCTTTCGTGTCTGTCGATATCATCCTACCAATATTCCAGGATCTTGGAAACCGGCGCTGCAAAAGAGACTATAAGCTCAATGGTAAAAAGAAGAAGGCCAGCCCCAATATGCCGTAGACCGCCAGAAGCATGGCTCCCTCCAGCCAGTTGGACTCGCCGTCCAAAGAGACCAGGGCGGAGATCATGGAGGCGGCGGTCAGAGCAATCAGCTCCAGCTGATTGAACTGCAATGTGAGGGGGCGGCCCAATACAAGCGAGGCAAAGACCAGCACCGGGGTCACAAAGAGGGCGATCTGGAGGGATGAACCCAGGGCAATGGAGAGGGAGAGATCCATCTTGTTCTGCATGGCCGCCTGGACCGAGACCAGGTGCTCGGCCACATTGCCGATGATGGGCACTATGATTATGCCCACGAAGAAGGGGGTCAGGCCCAGGATTTCTGTGACCGCCTCAACTGAAGCCACCAACAGCTCGCTCATAAGGGCGATTCCGGCCATGGACAGACCCATGACTGCGCCCGCTCTGGCTCCGCTCCAGGCGTGAACCGGCAGTGCCTCTCGCACAGTTACCGCATCGCATTTTTCTTCAGTGCAGCTTCTTAGAGTGTAGACCACGAACAAGAGGTAGAGAATGAGCATGGTGCCGGCTGTGCTCAGGCTCAGCTCCTCCACCAGCCGTTCATCGGCCATATAGAGGCTGAAGAGGGAGGGAACGCTCATGGCGATCAAGGCCAGGACGGTCATGGTGGCATCGGTGTCCACCTGGCGGCGGTCGAACATCTGCCTGCCGTTCTTGAGGCCCCCGAAGAGCATGGCAAATCCTAAAACCAGCAGCAAATTGCCCAGGATGGAGCCGGTGAGGGAGGCCAAAACCAGCTGGATCTGCCCGGCGCGAATGGCGGAGAGGGTGATGATCAGCTCGGCGGCATTGCCGAAGGTGGCATTGAGAAGGCCGCCTATGCGCGGTCCGGTCTTTTCCGCCAAAACTTCCGTCGCCTCGCCCAGCAGCTTGGCCAGGGGGATGATGGCTAAAGCCGACGCAGCAAAGACCATGATCCCGCTCAGGCCGGCCCAGTGGGCCAGAAGTGCCAGGGGCAGGAATAAAAGCAGAAGCTGTAGTCCGCGCATGTAGGAAGCCGCCTCAGCTCTCCTTCCGGGCCATCCTCTCCTGCAGCTCATCCAGGCTTATGGGATTAAGGGGCTTGCACAATATCTCATGGACCTTGAGCCTATGTGGGTGCTGGGTGGAGGCGGCCTGCATCACCAGGGCGGTATCCGAGCCCCTTCCCGTCCCGGCTATGGCTATAACCTTTTCTCCGCCGGCCACCAGTCCCGCATCTGCCGCCATATAGACTATCTCAAAGCAGACCTTGACTCCCTGGCAGAAGGCGCGGAGGATATTGGCCAGGGCTGTGGCATTCTTCGAGCCGTAGAACTCGTCGGTATGAAAGAGCATGGTCCCGAAATGAACCTGATGCCCAGACCGCCTCAGCTCCTCCACCAGAGCGGGGGGAAAAGCATTCTTCTCCCTATGAAAGTCGAACTGATGAGGCACAACCACCAGAGTCACTTCCTGATCTCGAAAGAACTCCATAGCCCTTCTGGCGGTCTCGCCAGTGGTTGATGCCAGTACTATCTTTTTTATATCCTTGCCGCCCAGCCTATCCCGGACCAGACCAAGTGTTGCCTGTGTATTCTGGGCGCCACCATCTTCGAAATAGACTATTTTGCCTTCCATGAGATCTCTCCTACTCGTTGATCCTACCTCTTTGATCCTAGAGGAAAAAGTAGATTAAAAGGACATGCCCGCCGATCTGGCTTTATCCAGGAGGTCCTTTCGTCCGAGAACTGCGTCCTTAGCCGAGCCGCTATCCATACGGATGATCTCCTTGACCTCGAATCCCAGCAGCTTCAGTACGTCGGCAAATTCCGTGGCCGCCTTCTCGTATGATTTCAGGTTCGGGTCTCCCTGGCTGGTGACTATCACCGCCTTCTTTCCCGGCCTGAGACGGGAGTTGAAGCCAGCGTCGATCAATGAATACATCCTGTCCTCCATCAGCCGAAACTGGCCGGTGAACTGGTAGAAGTATATGGGAGATCCTAATACCACCGCATCTGCTTCTGCCATATCCTGGAGCAAGCCGGTGAGGTCATCCTCCAGCCGGCAGCCTTCATGGCTCTTGCAGTAGTCGCAGGCCTGGCAGCCGGAGTACTTCATCTCATTGAGGCTGTATTTCGCTGTCTGATAGCCTGCCTGCTCCGCTCCATCCAGGACGGCCTGGACCAGTGTATCCACGTTACCATTCTTTCTGGGGCTTCCTACTATTCCTATTGCCTTCAATCTATTCACCATCCTTATCCATCTTAGAGCCTATTTCATTTGAGGATTTTGGGCCTGGGAGTAATGCCCTGGGAAGTTCAGCAGGGCAGGTCACTATGAATCGTCAGCGCATATGCAGTACAGTCAAAATTATATTCTCCAACTCTTCTCTGGGGTAGTTTCCCACATGCTTATAGATGAGTGTGCCATTGCTGAATATCAGCAGGGTGGGCGTTCTGAAGATTGAATATTTTCCTGTGGTGACCGGATTGAAGTCTGTACATAGCTTGCCAAAGACGATCTCTCCCTTGAAATCCCTTGCCATTTGGTCTATGGTGGTCTCCATCTTCTCACAGGGCCAGCAGCCCAGCTCCCAGCAATCCACAACAAGAGGGGAATAGATCTTCAGGGCGCCATCGAGGCTCTTGTCAAATAATTCAACAGGAGCGTTGGGAAATATCAATCCCTCCGAAGAGTTTTGATCGACGGGAACGCCAGGATCTGGCTGGCCTTCCCCACCCATCATAAGCAGCACAAAAAGGATCGCAATCCCTGATAGGCTGAAATCCTTTATTGAATTCATCCCTGCATCTCCCCATTGCGGCTCATATCCTGGCATCCCACAATCTGCCCGTCCTTGAGGGTGTACATCCTGTGCGCCTTTCTTGCCAGCTCCAGGTTGTGGGTCACTATGATCAGCGTCATTCCCTGCCGGTTCAGCTCCTCAAAGAGCTCAAAGATCATCTGCGATGTTGCTGAGTCCAGATTGCC
>ENA-UOWE01001988-UOWE01001988.1-activated-sludge-metagenome-genome-assembly--contig:-NODE-1988-length-23492-cov-4.548620_pt1 | contig 23492 bp, 20 predicted proteins | sample MGYA00249841_ERZ761562 | MGnify/ENA primary metagenome ERZ761562 (study PRJEB28883, sample SAMN05720200) | activated sludge metagenome | isolation source: Anaerobic digester | place: Japan... | reverse complement strand
CCTATGCTTTTATGTATAGGAATTTTGGGATTTTGCTTTGTATATCAATCGTATAGACTTGTAAAGGTTTCAAATGATTCATCGACTATCATTGATAATTCTTCTGTTTCAATAGAATCTGAACAAGAACCCCAAGCAGAAATTGTAGAACGAATCAGTGTAAAACATGGTCAAAAAATTCATGTTATTCCGGTAGAAACTATTCAATATTTGCAGGCAGAAGGCGATTATGTAATGATTTATACAAACGATTCAAAATATTTGAAAGAACAAACAATGAAATATTTCGAATCGCATCTGTCAAATGATATATTTGTTCGAATTCATCGGTCGTATATTGTTAATGTTCATGCTATTTCGAACGTACAATTGTACGAAAAACAGCAATATATTATTACACTTCGCTCGGGTTTGGTTATTAAAGCAAGTGCTGCAGGGTATAAATTATTGAAACAACGATTGCAGTTATAGTGTAACGTAGAGTTACAATAGTAAAGATAATTTATTTTGGATATTGGTATATATGGCTTGTGTAAATAACCCATACCAAAAATACACGTGTATGGAAATTATAAGAATAACCCTATAGCATTACTTCCACCACGGTCCTCGCTGTACCATTATTTTCCAGCCATGGGGAGTTTTTATTAATTCACCTATTTTCAGTCGAAATGTTTGATTTTGATATGACACAAATGCAGTAGCTTCTGTCAATTCTATGCCTTTCCAATTTTCAATTCTATAGTCTACCGAATCAAACCGGAGTTGCTGCCAAAATTCGTTGGTTTCAGTATTTCTAAAGGTTCTAAATGCTTTTTGCAAACTGTCAACATCAAATACTTTGAGTTTTTGCATCCGTTCAAATTGTTCAAGTTGCTTCTCCTTTTCAGAGTTTGGGGTAGGGTGTTGTTGTACAAGCAACAAGCGAATTTCCTCTTCACTTACCCAAATATTCGCAGACTCATCTATTGCATTGGTTTTGAATGCAGTGAATACAAAGTTGCAAAAGTCCGGTACAGTATCATACTGCTTTGTAGGAGTATCACAACTCATTAGAAAGATTGTGAAACATAGAAGGAGGGAGAAACGGGGAATCATGGGATTAAGGGTATAAAGGTGTAAGGGTTTAGGGGTATAGGGGGGTAGGGATTGGTTTTGAAATATGGGATTTTCTGTGTTCAATTATTTTATGAAGCATTGTTGATATTTGACATATTTCTCCGTATAATTCTTTAAACATTGATTCTTGCACATATCCTATTTCATGTGATATGATTATTAGCGTTTTTAATTCAGCTTCAGAGCCTTTTGCAATTTTGAAAAACCGAATTGCTTGAGGATTTGAACCTGACTCTTCACCTTCTGCAATATTCGATGGTATACTTACCGCTGATCTTCGCATTTGATTAACTAAGGGAGCTTCTAAAAATTTAAGTTTCAAGGCTTGCAAATTATGGAAAACCGCAGTTTACTGTGGTAAATGAGGATTTTACGAAATTTGCGTAACGCAGAATATTGGATTTTTAGAACTCCCGTAAATCAAAATCTTTTACAAACAATTGAGATGTGGTAATAGAATAGATTTTCACCGCAATGTCTTTCGATTTCTTCCAAACCTCAAGTTTTGTAAAATCACCCATCCCTATACCCTTACACCTTTACACCCTTAAACCCTTAAACCTCTTACCTATTAACCTTTATACTTTTTTTCAAACGCCTCTATTTCCGGCAATTTGCTTATTAAATAGTCTATATCGTCGAATCCGTTGAGCAAACAATCTTTTTTGTATGCATTGATTTCGAATCCTTCCGATTCGTTGGTAGCTATCAATGTAATTGTTTGGTTTACCAAATCCACTTTAAGTTCAGTTGCAGGATTTGCATCAACTGCTGCAAATATTTTAGCCAAAAATGCTTCAGAAACTTGTACGGGTAATACACCATTGTTAAGTACATTGTTTTTGAAAATATCGGCAAAAAAGCTTGACACTACTACTTTGAACCCATAGTCGGCTATAGCCCATGCTGCATGTTCGCGGCTCGATCCGCAGCCAAAGTTTTTGCCGCCTACCAATATACAACCACTATATTTTGGGTTATTTAACGGAAAATCTGCAATTGGTTGATTGTTTTTGTCGTATCTCCAGTCGCGGAATAAATTGTCGCCAAATCCTTTTTTATCGGTTGCTTTCAAAAAACGAGCAGGTATAATTTGGTCAGTATCTATTTCTTCTATTGGAATAGGTACTACACGCGATATTGTTGTTATAAATTTTTCTATTGCCATTGATATAATTTTTAATTATAAATTATTAATTTTTAATTGTTTGAGTTTCACTCAAGTTTATAAAAATTCTCGTGGGTCAGTAATTTTTCCGGTAATAATTGCAGCAGCAGCGGTAAGCGGACTGGCAAGTATCGTACGAGCACCCGGACCTTGACGACCTTCGAAGTTACGGTTCGACGTTGCTACACAATATTTACCCGAAGGTACTTTGTCTTCGTTCATTGCCAAACAACTCGAACAACCCGGTTGGCGAAGTTCTACATCGGCTTCGGCAAATATTTTATCAAGACCTTCTTCTTTTATTTGTTTTTCAACCAAATACGAACCCGGAACTATGTAGGTATTGATATGTGGTGCACGTTTGCGACCTTTAAGCATAGCAGCCAACAATCGGAAATCTTCGATACGACCATTGGTACAACTTCCTACAAATACCCAATCTACTTCTTTTCCAAGCAATTGTTGTTCGGGTTCAAATCCCATATATTGCAATGCTTTAACAAATGTTTCTTTTGTGGCAGGGTCTACCGATGTCAACGAAGGAATTTTATCCGTAATTTTCATCCCCAATCCCGGATTGGTTCCGTAGGTAATCATAGGAATAATATCGGCTGCATCGAACGTATATTCTTTATCGAATATAGCATCGGCATCGGAATATAATTGTTTCCATGTTGCTACTGCTTTGTCGAAATCGGCACCTTGTGGAGCATATTTTCTGCCTTTCACGTAATCAAATGTTTTTTGGTCGGGAGCAATCATACCACCGCGAGCACCAAGTTCTATACTCATATTACATACTGTCATGCGTGCTTCCATACTCATATTGCGGATAGTACTTCCTGCATATTCTATAAAATATCCGGTAGCACCACTTGCAGTAAGTTTCGAAAGAATGTATAAAATTACGTCTTTTGAAGTAACTCCTTTACCAAGTTCACCATCTATGGTAATGCGCATACGTTTTGGTTTAGGCTGCATAATACATTGACTTGCAAATACCATTTCTACCTCGCTGGTACCAACACCAAATGCTACCGCACCAAATGCACCGTGTGTAGATGTATGGCTATCGCCACATACTATAGTCATTCCCGGTTGTGTATACCCCAATTCAGGTCCCACAACGTGTACAATGCCATTGAACTCATCGCCCAAACCATAATATGTAATACCATGACGAGCACTATTTTCTTTAAGTTTTTCAACCTGAAATGCCGATAAATATTCTTTTATCGGTAAATGTTGATCCATAGTAGGAATGTTGTGATCGGCAGTAGCCGTAATTTGTGAAGGGCGAAACACTTTTCGTCCACGTCCTTCTATTCCGGTAAATGCTTGGGGACTTGTAACCTCATGAATAAACTGACGGTCGATGTATAATATACTTGGACCATCTTGTATCTCTGTCACCACGTGCGCATCCCAAATTTTGTCAAATAAGGTTTTTCCCATTGTTTATATAATTTTATTGTTCAATATTATGTTTCATTTTTATAGAGCAAATGTAACCAAAAATTAAAAATTCATAATTAATAATTATCAATTATCAATTTTTTTACTCCATTGATTTACTGATAGCATCAACAAACGCTTCAACCGAAGCAGTTACAATATCGGTATCGGCACCAAATCCGTAGTATATAGTTTTGTTACATTCTATTTGTACGTTTACTTGTCCAAAATCGTCGCTGCCGTTGTTGAATCCTTGGATTAAAAATTCAAGTAATTTTATTTCTTTATCAATCAACTTTTTCACGGCATTGTACGAAGCATCTACCGGACCATCACCCATAGCTGTTTCGGTTTTGGTTTCGCCTTGTATGATTAACGACACCGTAGCCGATGGAATCATAGATTTACCACATACTACTTGCAACGAATCCAATTTAATGGCACGATTGGCATCGCGTTGTTCTTTGCCTACCAATACAAGTAAATCGTTGTCTTTTACTTCTTTTTTCACATCTGCCAAATGCAAAAAGTCTTGATATGTTTTGTCTAAATCGGCACCGTCAATTTTGAATCCCAACAATTCCAAACGATGGCGTAACGCAGCACGTCCACTACGAGCGGTAAGGATAATAGATGATTCGTCAACACCTACATCTTTTGGGTCAATAATTTCGTAATTCTCACGATTTTTCAATACTCCGTCTTGATGTATTCCCGATGAATGAGCAAATGCATTTTTACCTACAATTGCTTTGTTTGCTTGCACGGGACTTTTCATTAACCGTTGCACCAAACGGCTAGTTTGCAAAATACGAGGAGTAACTATATCGGTATACACACCTAATTTATGACTTTTTATTGCCATTACCACTTCTTCTAAAGCAGTGTTTCCGGCACGTTCGCCTACACCGTTCAAAGTTACTTCCACCTGTCGAGCACCATTATATACCCCCGACATGGTATTGGCTGTAGCCATTCCCAAATCGTTGTGGCAATGGGTAGAAAGAATAGCTTTGTGAATATTTGGCACATTATCGATTAAATATTTTATTTTTGCACCATATTCATGTGGTAAGCAATAGCCGGTAGTATCGGGTATATTAACTACGGTAGCACCTGCAGCAATTACTGCTTCTACCATGCGAGCAAGATATTCATTTTCGCTTCGTCCGGCATCTTCACAATAGAATTCAATATCTTCTACAAATTTTTTGGCATACTTTACGGCATCAACACCACGGCGAATAATTTCTTCGGGTGTTGAATTTAATTTTGACAAAATATGATATGGAGATACACCAATACCGGTATGAATTCGCGGGCGTTTTGCATATTTAAGTGCATCGGCTGCTACTTCTATATCTTTTTGTACTGCACGGGTCAATCCGCAGATAATGGGATTGGTAACGGCTTTTGATATTTGCACTACCGAATCGAAATCACCGGGACTCGAAATTGGAAATCCTGCTTCGATGATGTCAACACCAAGGAGTTCTAAAGCTTTTGCAACTTCAATTTTTTCAACCATGTTTAATTGATTTCCCGGAGCTTGTTCGCCATCTCGCAATGTAGTGTCGAACACAAAAACTTTATCATTCATATCTGTTAATTTTTAAATATTTCACAAAAAACAAAAACCCCCAAAGCTTAGTAGCAAAGGGGGCTTCTTAGTATTTTTATTATTGTTACTCATATTACTGCATAAACCAACAACCCCCTAGCATTAGCTAATGAGCAGCAGGTTGAGTAATATGGTAATTATTTGATTCATATATTTGTTTATTTGATGCAAATTTATTTTAATTTATATAATAGTCAAATATTTTAGAGAAAAATTACAAAAAAATTATTTTTTATATCCTTTTTCGGTTATATAAACGAGTATTTTTTGAACATTATCTTCTATATCCTGAGGTTTACAAACTATATGAGCTTGCTGTGGGATGTCGTAATTACAATCTACTCCAGGTAAATTATCAATAGTTCCTTGTTCTATACGTTTGTACAACTCGGGTTTGTTTTGTTTGCAATAACTCAAATCGGCATCCATATATACCAATGTAAATCTGTGTTCGCCAATAATTGTAGCTACTTGCTTACGTACAGTATCATCGGCCGAAATAAACGAACAAATAGTAATAATACCTTGATCATTCAATACTTTACAAACTTCGGCAACACGACGTAAATTTTCGGCTCTGTCGGCTGGCGAAAAATCAAGTTCTTTCGATAAGCCACTACGAACAGTACTTCCGTCGAATAATACGATCACCGCATCTTGATTGAACAATTGTCGTTCAAGCGAATATGCCAGTTGGTTTTTGCCTGAACCATGTAATCCGGTTATCCATATAGTAGAGCCCTTTTGGCGATATCGAGTTTCGTATTCTTGTTCAGATATTAATCCAATACCGGTATCTATCTTTTGTTTATCGGCATCGGTAATTCGTTGTGGCAATCCGTCGGCATGAATTTTATCTAAAATCATTCCTACCGCACATGTATTATGTGATACAGGGTCAATTAATACAAATGAACCTGTATTTCTATTTTTTTTGTATGCATCGAAAAATAATGGTTTTACCGTAGTAATAACTACACGACCAATTTCATTAAGTTCTAAATGTGTTACATCAAATTTTTCGAGCGAATTCACATCAACTTTGTATCGAATGGTATCAAACCGAGCTTTTGTTGTATTTGTATTATGTTTTATATAAAACTGTGTTGATGGATTCATTGGTTTTTCGTCCATCCACACCAACATAGCTTCAAATTGACGCTCTACATGTGGTAAATTATCAGGGTGAACTAACATTTCACCTCGCGAAATATCTATTTCGTGAGCCAAAGTAACGGTAACCGATTGTGGTGGAAAAGCTTGTTCTAATTCGCCATCGTAAGTAACAATAGATGTAACTGTAGATGTTTTACGCGAAGGCAGCACCATTACCGTGTCACCTTTTTTTATAATTCCCGAAGCTACTTTAGCACAAAATCCACGAAAATCGCGATCGGGACGAGATACATATTGTACCGGATACCGTAAATCTTCGAAATTTCTATCGCTGCTTATATGAACTGTTTCCAAAAAGTCGAGCATACATTTACCTTTGTACCATGCCATTTTTTGTGATGCATCTACTACATTGTCGCCTTTGAGAGCAGAAAGAGGAATAAACTGAACATCAGGAATATCGAGTTGCGAAACAAATTGTTTGTATTCTTCGCAAATTTCGTGAAACCGCGATTCACTAAAATCTACTAAATCCATTTTATTTACCGCTAATACCACATGTTTAATTCCCAATAACGAAACTAAAAAAGTATGACGGCGTGTTTGTGTAATTACACCTTTGGTAGCATCTACAAGAACTATGGCTAAATTTGCTGTAGAAGCACCGGTTACCATGTTACGAGTATATTGCTCGTGACCGGGAGTATCGGCAATTATAAATTTTCGTTTATTCGTAGAAAAATATCGATATGCTACATCTATGGTAATTCCCTGTTCTCGCTCTGCTTTAAGACCATCGAGTAACAATGCATAATCTATATCTTCGCCGGCATGACCTATTCGTTTGCTGTCGCGTTCCAAAGCAGCAAGTTGATCTTCGTAAATCATTTTACTGTCGAACATCAATCGCCCTAAAAGAGTAGATTTGCCATCGTCTACCGAACCACACGTAAGCAATCGAAGAAGATCTTTCTTCTCGTCACGATTTAAAAATTCTTGAATATCTATTTTTGAATTATTTTCCATAATAATATGTCTTAATGTCTGATTGTCTTAATGTTTGATTGTAAATATGTTATTAGTTTTTTAATTTTTATTGCTATTTTTTTACAGTCTTGTATCAATTCATCTCGTTTTTCTATAGTAATATATGAAAAATTACCTGCCAAATACAACATACTTCTTACTTCGCCGGCAGAACTTTTTGCTATTACAAGAAATTTACAAAAATCTGCATCTGAACTTCTCTCAAATCCTTCGGCAATATTGTTCATAATAGAAACGGAAGCTCTTTGTATTTGGTCTTTAAAACTATAATCTTTAATGTCTTTTACATGTAAGTAAATTTTATTGCAAAATAATCTTGTGTCTTGCCACATTTCTAAATCTTCAAATTCTTTTATTGTTGCCATACTTTACTATTTGACAATGAGACATTCAGACAATGAGACACTTAATAGATTAAAAATATCCCTCCCGTTTTTTCTGCTCCATACTTCCGTCTTGGTCAAAATCTATCACACGAGTGGTACGTTCCGAAACGGTAACTGTCATCATTTCCTCCACAATTTTTTCGATAGTGTCTGCTTCTGATTCTATAGCACCGGTGAGCGGGTAGCAACCTAAAGTACGGAATCTAACCATACGCATTTCGGCTTTTTGTGCCAATTCTTGTGGCATACGCTCGTCGTCTACCATGATAAGAGTACCATTGTACTCTACTACCGGACGAGGCTTTGCATAATATAAAGGTACAATTGGAATATTTTCTAAGCGTATATATTGCCAAATATCCAACTCTGTCCAGTTCGAGATAGGGAATACACGAATAGACTCTCCCTTATGAACTTTGGTGTTATATATATCCCATAATTCAGGACGTTGATTTTTAGGGTCCCACTGATGAAATTTATCACGAAACGAAAATATTCGTTCTTTTGCACGCGATTTTTCTTCGTCACGTCGAGCACCACCAAATGCGGCATCAAACTTATGTTTGTCCAAAGCAGCAAGTAATGCCTGCGTTTTCATAATATCGGTATGCACTTTACTGCCATGAGTAAACGGTCCAACACCGGCTTCAAACGCTTCTTTGTTGTATTCTACTAGTAAATCCCAGTTATTGTCGCGAGCATATGAATTCCGAAACTCTATCATTTCTTGGAATTTCCATTTCGAATCTATGTGCATAAGTGGAAACGGAACTTTACCCGGATAAAAAGCTTTTTCAGCTAAACGAACCATTACCGACGAATCTTTACCAATAGAGTATAACATTACCGGATTTTGGAACTCGGCTGCAACTTCGCGGATTATCTGAATAGCCTCCGCTTCGAGTTCTTTTAAGTGTGAAAGTGAATATTCTTGCATATTGTTTTATTTGTTTACACAACGTATCCTATATAATTTGTAGGACAAAAATATATAATTTGGTTTAAAAATACATTAAAAAAAATTTGTTATCTAACAAAGTTCCAAATCTCATAAATTAATCTGATTCTACCAACAATAATTCAAGTTGAGAAATATTATAAATAGTATCTAAATTCATGGCAGGAGTAATGCTAAACACATTTTTTCCTTTGGGCAAACGCTGTTTTTTCATAAGCACTTGTTCCAGAGTAAATGTATCGGCATCTTGAATACCTTTACATGTACCATCTTGAGATCGGAGAATTACTCCCAAGGTAATAGCAAGTGAATCGCCAGGTTCGGTAGTAAGTTTATAATCAAATACAAACTGATTGTGTTCAATGCGTTGGGTATACTTTAGTTTTACAATTACATCATAATAATCTTGTGAAGATACTGAATTATACTCGAATTCTAATGGTTTACTCGGTAATTTATTTTGGTCGAATGTATATACTTTTGAATATGAATTTTCGTCGCACGAGGTAGTAATAAAAATTGCGACAATGAGAGTAATAATGATACTGATAGTGTTTTTCATAGATTTATATATTTGAATTTATTTCCAATCTCCATTTTCGCGAATTAAAGCAATTAGTGCATCAACTGCTTCATGTTCGGGAATATTTTTTTTAACTAATTCTTGTCGGCGATATAAATGTACCATGCCTCTGCCTGCTCCTACATAGCCATAGTCGGCATCGGCCATTTCGCCGGGTCCATTAACTATACAGCCCATAACTGCAATTTTGAGACCTTGCAAATGGTTTGTTTTTGCTTTTACTTGAATCAATGCTTGTTCTATATTAAACAATGTCCGTCCGCACGATGGACAGGCAATAAATTCTGTTTTCGAGAATCGAGCACGTGTAGCTTGCAATATCGCAAATGCTAATTCTACACATTGTTGTTCGGGTATATTTTGATTTTCTATCCACAAGCCATCACAAAAGCCGTCAATAAAAACCGAACCGGCATCCATAGCTGCACGGATTTGTAATTCTTCGTATGAATCTACATCATATTGCAATCGTAAAATTATTGGAGGATTACAGTGTGCTTGTTGCAATTCGGCATATAATTTTTGTATCCAATACTGTAATTTTTTTCCACCGTAACGCAATACCAATATACAATCTTCGGGTATATGTTTGGTATGCAAATGATGAATTTGTTCTACTTCTATTTCAATAATAACATGTTTACCTATATGTTTTGCTTGCAAATCTTCAAAGCAAATATATTCTAAATCATACTCACCATCTTCTTTGGTAAGAACATTACTATCGTGAAAAACCCAATCGGCACCTATGTTCATAGTTTGCGATACTACTATAGGTAAAGCTTGCCCACCAATGCCGTACACACAATGCGATACAAATTTATTATAGGCAAATATATTTGGGCGTATATCAAATGGAATAACCGTATGAATACTTTCAGCACAAACTTCGTTACTATATGCAACAATAGACTTACATACAGGTATTTCTTTTTCGGGAGCTTCGGTGAGCGATACTCGTATGGTATCGCCAATACCTTCGAGCAATAAAGTGCCTATACCTACAGCCGATTTTATTCTGCCATCTTCACCTGCACCAGCTTCGGTAACACCCAAATGTATAGGATATGCAAGGTTTTCTTGTTGCATAGTATGTGCAAGCAAGCGTGTAGCATACACCATAATTCTGGTATTGCTTGCTTTAATAGAACAAACCACATTTGTAAACTGTTCTTGGTTGCAAATACGCAAAAATTCAATCATACTCATTACCATACCTTGGGGAGTATCGCCATACTTGTTTACAATTCTATTAGATAACGAACCATGATTTACCCCTATTCGAATAGCGGTATTGTGTTTTTTACAAATTTGAAGGAGAGGTCGTAAATTTTCGGCAATTTTATCTAATTCGGCAGCGTATTCTTCCTCGCTATATTCAGTTTTGGTAAGTGATCCAAGTGTAACATAATTTCCCGGATTTATGCGGATTTTTTCTACATATTGAGCAGCTACTATTGCCGCTTGTGGATTAAAGTGAATATCGGCAACCAGTGGTTGCGTATAGCCTTGCTGTACCAAACCTTGTTTGATTTCACGGAGAGCTTCTGCTTCTTTAACACCTTGAGCCGTTAGTCTTACATAATGTGCTCCGGCATCAAATATTCGTTTACACTGTTCTATACTTTTATCAATTGCATTGGTATCGGTATTGGTCATAGATTGTACGGCAATAACGTTTGTGCCTCCTATAGTAACATTACCAATTTGCACCTCGGGCATTTGCATGCGAGTATACAATTGTATATCTTTTTGCGTATTCATGTAATAATTTGTTTAAAAAACGGACTAAAAGTACAATATTTGTTTTTCAAATTTTATACAAATGTACATATTTCAAGAATTTATTTCAATAAGTAATCAAATGGCACCCTATTTATTGGTAGGGTTTCTACTTGCCGGTATAATGCATGTTTTGGTTCCTAAAACAATGGTACAAAGATATATGGGTAACAATACATTTTCGTCGGTTTTATATGCATCGTTATTAGGTATTCCCTTACCATTGTGTTCGTGCGGGGTGTTACCTACAGGTATAGCATTTCGTAAACAGGGAGCATCTCCCGGAGCAACTGTTTCGTTTCTTATTTCTACTCCCCAAACAGGTATAGATTCTATGATAGCTACCTATTCGCTATTAGGATTGCCGTATGCAATAGCACGTCCAATTATAGCATTTGTTTCGGGTATAGGTGGCGGAATGCTCACCAATATATTTCGCGAACCCGAAAAACCAAAACCACAATTTACGTTAAATTTACCTAAACCACCGTGCGATAAAAATTGTGGATGCGAACAAAGTATTCCAAAAAAACAAACAAAAATTCGTGCAATATTCCAATATGCATATATTGATTTTATTCAGGATATAGGTAAATGGATTCTCATAGGATTAGTATTGGCTACAGCAGTATCGCTTGCTATACCCGACGATTTTTTTACAAGCATATCAACAAATCCACTTGTGCATATAGCATTTGTATTATTGCTTTCTGTACCTATTTACACCTGTGCAACCGGGTCTATACCTGTAGCAGCAGCTCTATTACTCAAAGGGATTTCGCCCGGTGCCGCATTAGTATTTTTAATGGCAGGACCTGCTACAAGTATTGCATCTATTACAGTTTTGTTACAAACAGTAGGTAAACGAATTACACTATTATATGTGTTATCTATAGTGATAGCTGCCGTAAGTTTTGGATTGCTTATAGATTTTGTTTTACCGCAGCATTGGTTTTCAATAGAACAGTTACCACATATACATGCCCATAATGAATTTTCGTGGTTTGAATATGCAAGTACTGCTATTTTATTTGCAAGTATTGCATTTTCATTTATTCGCAAAAAAATGAGCAAGTCTTAATAGTATTCATTTTGAAAGTGTGTTTGTTATTCCAAACAATCTAACACATCGCAAATAGAAGAATACGTTTGTTTTTTTATCATATCTATATCTTTACGTGAAACCCATGCTATATCAGTAATACCTTCTTCAATTTGTGGCAGTAATGTTTGTTCAAATTCGGTATGCATAGTATACCAATAGGTTTGTTTAAGCACAGTACCCTTTGGGTGTTGGTATGTATGCCATGTAGAACACAAAAACGATGTGCAAACAACCGATTGTAATCCTGTTTCTTCGCATACTTCGCGCACTGCAGTTTGCTCTGTAGTTTCGCCCTTTTCGGCCTTGCCTTTGGGTAAATCCCACATGCCATTTCTGTAAATACAAAGTATTTCATTTGATTTATTGCTCACAACGCCTCCTGCGGCTGTGATAGAGCGAAATTGTTTCGAAAATATCTCCCATAAATATTCAAATTTGGGAAAAACTATACAAATATCGGTATGAGGGTTAGTAATATACTCAGTAATAATATGTAAAATTTCAGATTTGCTAGTACAAATATATGTTTCACCCAAAAATTTTGTATTTTTACCGTCCGATAAAATAACAAACTGTGTATTGAAATAAATTTTTCGTTCCATGATTACAACTGAACAAATAATTGCCGAACATTTATTGCAAATTAACGCAATAAAATTACAACCTGCAAATCCTTTTACATGGGCAAGCGGTTGGAAGTCGCCAATATATTGCGATAATCGCAAAACATTATCGTATCCTGCAATCAGAAAAGTTATAGCACAATCGTTTGCACATCAAATAAAACAACTGTATCCACAAGCTCAAGTAATTGCCGGTGTCGCTACCGGTGCTATTGCAGTGGGTGTGCTTGCTGCCGAAGAATTAAATCTTCCATTTATTTATGTTCGTTCATCGTCGAAAGCTCATGGACTTACAAATATGATTGAAGGTTATTACGAACAAGGACAACAGGTAGTTGTAATAGAAGATTTAATTTCGACCGGAGGTAGTAGTCTTAAAGCTGTGGAAGCACTTCGTGAAGCGGGCTGTAACGTTTTAGGTATGCTTGCAATTTTTACGTATGGATTTGATACTGCAATGCAAAATTTTGTTCAAGCACACTGTCCTTTACATACATTAAGTAATTATAATGCATTAATTTCGTTGGCTATAGAAAAGAAATATATTACACAAGAACACCTTGCCAGTTTGCAAGAATGGCGAAAAAATCCCGAAATTTGGGGTAAATAATTTGTGATACTTAATAATTATGTCGATACATATACAAAATCTAACAAAATCATTTGGAACCCAAAAAGCGGTAGATTCTATTTCGTTTGATGTTTCTAAAGGCGAAATTGTAGGTTTTATAGGTCCTAATGGTGCCGGAAAATCTACCACCATGAAAATAATTACCGGATTTATTTCTGATTTTGAAGGTAGTGTTGAGGTAAATGGATTAGATGTTCGTTCGCATGCTTTAGAAGTAAAAAAAACTATAGGTTATTTGCCCGAACATAATCCATTGTATGTAGACATGTATGTGAGCGAATATTTATCATTTATAGCACGTATGTTTGCAATACCGGGAAATATTAAAAAACACATAGATCACACTATAGAAATTACCGGATTGCAAGCCGAACAACATAAAAAAATTACTGCATTATCTAAAGGGTATCGTCAACGAGTTGGATTAGCGTCGGTGCTTATTCACAATCCGCAAGTACTTATACTCGACGAGCCTACTACCGGACTCGACCCAAATCAAATAGTTGAAATACGAAATGTTATAGCCGAAGTTGGAAAAGAAAAAACGGTAATACTTTCGACTCATATTATGCAAGAAGTTGAAGCTATTTGCAACAGGGTAATTATTATAAATAAAGGTGTTATAGTTGCTAACAACGATTCGCAAACTATAAAAAAATCGCACGAAAGTAAAGGAACAATTTCTGTAGAATTTTTAGAAACTTGTTCACAAGAATTACTCGCTCACATACCTATGGTTGATGAATTAGTGCAGGTAAGTGCTACCCAATGGCTCATAAAACCAATTGAAAATGTGGATATTCGACAAAATATATTTAATTTTGCTGTTCAAAAGAACTTAACGGTTCTTGCAATGCAATTCCAAGAAAAAACCTTGGAAGAAGTTTTTCAAGAGCTTACTAAAAAAACATAAAATAAATACATATGAAGAGATTAGGTGTCTTGCTTGCAAGTTTATTTTTGGGTTATATTGCATTTAGTCAAGAAGATACTACATCATTGGTAGAACTAACTGAAGATACGCTTACTATTGCCGAAGTTGAACCCGATGATTTTTCTGAAATATTATCAGATACTGTTATTTTTACTCAATTTAATACCAATTTAGATAAATTAGTAAATTTATGGTATGTACAAAAATCAGAGTATTGGAAATATACAAATCGTCCGGTATTGAGCAAAGACACGGCATATGTACCTAAATTTAGCCCCGAAATTTATAAAAAACGGATAGACAATATGGTTTCTATTGTACCTCTTACCTATAACGATCAGGTACAAGCATTTATAAATCTCTATGCTTTACGCAAACGCGACAGGGTAGAAATAATGTTGGGGCTCGCAGAATACTACTTTCCTATGTTTGAAGAAATTCTCGATGCACACAACGTTCCGTTGGAGTTAAAATATTTGGCAATCATAGAATCTGCTCTTAATCCGCGAGCTACATCGCCGGTGGGTGCAGGTGGTTTGTGGCAATTTATGCCGGCTACCGGAAGAATGTATAAATTACACATTACATCATTTGTGGACGACCGTCGCGACCCATATAAATCGACTCATGCAGCTGCTAAATATTTAAAATATTTACATGGAATGTTCAACGATTGGTTACTTGCCATAGCTGCATATAATTGTGGTCCGGGGAATGTTCGTAAAGCAATAACTCGTTCGGGTGGCAAAACAAATTTTTGGGAAATTTTCCCCTATTTACCTCGCGAAACTCGAGGATATGTTCCGGCATTTATAGCTGCTTACTACGTATTTGAACATCATAAAGAACATAATTTGTATCCGCGAGAAATTACCTTTCCGGAAATTACCGATACATTAATGGTTACCCAACAATTGCATTTACAGCAAATTTCAGAGGTTCTGAACATTCCGCTGCAAATGTTACAAGACATTAATCCACAGTATAAAGTTGGCATTATTCCGCGGTCAGAAGTCGGAAATGCATTGTATTTACCAGTTGATTATGTTACACCATTTTTGCTTTTTCAAGATTCAATAATTGCGTATAAAGACTCTGTGTTTATAAATAATCCTGTTGTTACAACAAAACAAGAAACTATTTCAACTCATTCAAATAGTAAAACGCAGGTATATTATTATGTAAAAAAAGGCGATAATTTAAGCTTAATTGCCCAATGGTATGATGTAAATGTTCAAGATATCAAAAAGTGGAATCGATTATCGAGCAATTCTTTAAGTGTCGGAAAAAAATTAACTATACAAGTACCTGCTCATAAAAAGGATTATTATTCAAAAATCACATCGATGAGCTATGCTCAAAAACAACGATTGGGGTCATCTCAACCTCAAGTAGCTTCACAAAAAAAAGCTAGCTCGACCTCAAAAAAATCTTCATATACCTATCATACGGTTAGAAAAGGTGAAACTTTGTGGGCAATTTCTCAAAAATACGACAATGTAAGTCTCGATGATATTTTACAAATGAATGGACTTACTACCAAATCAAAGATTACACCCGGCATGAAAATCAAAATTAAAACAATGTAATTTTTGAATATTCATGTGTGGAATTGCCGGATATTATTCACTTACTGGAGTTTTTCAAACGCATGAATTACACCGAATGGGACATGCACTTGCTCATCGTGGTCCCGATGCCGATGGTTTCTTCTCCGATTCTATTGTAGGGTTAGCTCATCGTCGTTTAAAAATTCTCGATTTATCGCAAGAGGCAAACCAGCCAATGTTTACAGACAATAAGCAGCACACAATTGTTTACAATGGCGAAGTGTATAATTATAATGATTTACGTCGCGAATATCAAATACCTGTACATACAAGTTCCGATACCGAAATTATTCTTCATTTGCTTGCTAACAAAGGCATACAAGCCTGCAACGAGTTCAATGGGATGTTTGCCATAGCATGGTACAACTGCGAAAAACAAACACTTAGCCTTATTCGCGACCGAATGGGAATAAAACCGCTTTTTTATTTTTGGGATGGGCACAATTTTGCGTTTGCTTCGGAAATTAAAGCGTTATTACAACTGTCGTATGTTATGCAACACACATCGTTTAATCAACGGGCTTTACAAGAGTTTTTGCATGTTGGGTATTCGGGTATTGAAGAAACATTTTATACTAATATTTATAAACTTCCTGCCGGTTCTGCACTTACTATTCATAATACTAGTATATGTATAGAAAAATTTTGGGATATTCATTCAAAAGTTCAACCCGAACCAATTACCAATTATTATCAAGCAAAAGAAACATTACGAGATTTAATAGAAGCATCGGTTCGCTATAGACTCAAAAGTGATGTGCCATATGGAACATTTTTAAGTGGTGGTATCGATTCTTCGTTGGTAACAGCTGTAGCACAAAGAAATATAAGCGGAAAACTAAAAACCTATACTATTGCTTTTGCCGATAGTAAATATAACGAAGCCGAACATGCTCGGAAAGTTGCTGAGTTTTTAGGCACCGAACATACCGAATTGCTCGTAACTCAAGCCGATGCTATTCGACTTGCTCATGATATGCTTGCTGTTTACGACGAGCCGTATGCCGACTCTTCTGCTATTCCTACAATGATGGTATCACAACTTGCTCGTTCTCAAGTTACCATGACACTTTCGGGCGATGGTGGCGATGAACTCTTTATGGGATATGGTGCTTACACCTGGGCTCAACGATTGCAAAATCCATGGCTACAAACATTTCGCAAACCAATATCGTTTGCTATGAAGCAAGGTAACGATCGTTTGAAACGGGTGGCAGAATTAATTAATTATCCTTCAGAAGCTCACAAACCAAGTCATATTTTTTCGCAAGAACAAGGGTTTTTTAGTCGGAGCGAAATTGCTGATTTGCTCGCCAACTACAGCGAAGATTCTATACAATTGGAAGAATATTTCAATGTAGCTCGTCATCTGAGCGTACGAGAAAACCAAGCTTTTTTTGATATGAATTATTATTTACGCGAAGATTTACTTACCAAAGTTGACCGTGCGTCAATGAGGTATTCGTTGGAGTCGCGTGTGCCACTGCTCGATTACAATATTGTAGAATTTGCATTAAATGTAGATGAATCATTAAAAATAAAAGATAATTCGCATAAATATCTCCTCAAACAAGTACTATACGACTATGTTCCTGCAGAATTGTTTCAACGTCCCAAATGGGGTTTTTCAATTCCCTTACAAACATGGTTGCGTAACGATTTGCAATTTCTTATACACGATTATTTAAACGAAGATTGTATAAAAAGACACGGAATTTTTAAACCTCACAAAGTAAAACAATTGGTGCAAAGATTTTTGTTGCACAATCAACATCATGTATACAATAGAATTTGGTGTATGATTTTGGTTCAACGGTTTATGGAAGAAAATTTTTGTAAAAAACAGTAATTCATGAATCCATCGGTATTATATATTTCGTACGACGGCATGACCGACAATTTGGGGCAATCGCAAGTAATTCCATATCTTATAGGTTTGCAAAAACGTGGATATCGCGTTCATATTCTCAGTTGCGAAAAACCACAAGTATTTGCTCATCGTAATAATCATATTGCGAAATTGTTGCAAAAAAATTCCATTGAATGGTACCCAATTCCTTATACAGCAAAACCTGCCGTAATTTCTACGTTATATGATATTAAACAATTGCAACGTGAGGCTATTCAGATAATTCGCAATCATAATGTTCAACTTATTCACTGTCGAAGTTATATTGCTGCTCAAGTTGGGTTATATTGTAAGAAAAAATTTAATATTCCTTGGATATTCGATATGCGTGGATTTTGGGCAGATGAACGTATCGACGGGGGAATATGGAATATGAAAAATCCCGTATTCAAATCAATTTACCGACATTTTAAACAACTCGAAAAAAAATATATAGCTCAGTCGTCGCATATTATAAGTTTAACAAATGCAGGCAAACACGAAATTGAAACTTGGAAAATTCACAAAAAATATCCTACACCTATTACGGTAATTCCTTGTTGTGCCGACTTGGAACATTTTAACAATACACGAATTTCTAAGCATAAACTTGATGAATTACGAACTTCACTATCAATTCCGGCATCTCATTTTGTGTTAAGTTATTTGGGGTCGTTTGGCACATGGTATATGACCGACGAAATGTTTGATTTTTTCAAAGTACTTATAGATACACAACCGAATGCCATATTTCTGTGCATTACACCCGATTCGCCACATGCACTCGAAAAAATTGCTCGAAAAAAACAAATTCCTCTTTCGGCTCTTCGTATAGTAAAAGCAAACCGCGAGGATGTTCCCCTGTATGCATCGCTTTCGAATTGGTCTATTTTCTTTATAAAACCATTGTATTCCAAGAAAGCATCGTCGCCTACAAAAATGGGTGAATTGTTAGGATTAGGAATCCCGTTAGTTTGTAATGCAGGCGTAGGCGATGTAGATACAATAATGCAAGACTGTACTCAAGGGTATGTAATTAGCAACTATAATTCGCAAGAATATGCACGCACCATTGATTCTATGTTTACACACACTATAACAAATACACAACAATTACACAACGTAGCATGTTCATATTATTCCCTTCAAAAAGGCATTGAAGCTTATGAAGGAGTATATAGAGCAGTTTTAAAAATCTAATGATAATTCTAGATTTGATATAGAATGTTCAAATCCTTTAAACGTTAGTTCGCAAAGCCTATCCGATTTAATTTCGAATAGGAATTATTTTTGAAATACAGAGTAGGATATATTCGATTACTTTTTAAGACTCTTTAGCCTTAATATCTTAGCTTTTTGGATGAGCTTTATAAAATGTCTTAGAATTTGGGATAAAAGAACCTGAAAAAATTTCTCAAATTAAAAAAAAAATCGAAATTTGCGATAATAATTAATAAGGGTGTAAAGGTAAATGGGTATAGAGGTATAAGGGCGTAAAGGTAAATGGGTATAGAGGTGTAAGGGTGTAACCCCAACCCCTTAAACCTTTAAACCCCTAACCCCCTAAACCTTTATATCCCTAAACCTTTAAACTTCTAAACCAATAAAAAATGAAAAAAAATATAGCAGTATTAGCCGGCGATGGAATAGGTCCGGAAGTTATTCGAGAAGCTCTCAAAGTAACAAAAGCAATTGAAAAAAAGTTTGGTCATGAATTTTCGTATACCGAAGCTATTACGGGTGCGTGTGCTATTGACGAAGTTGGAGACCCATATCCAGAATCGACTCATGCTATTTGTATGAATGCCGATGCAGTATTGTTTGGTGCAATTGGTCACCCAAAATTCGATAACGACCCAACGGCTAAAGTTCGTCCCGAGCAAGGTTTATTGCGTATGCGTAAACAATTAGGGTTGTATGCAAATTTACGCCCGGTTGAAACGTTTGATTCGTTGTTGCACAAATCACCATTAAAAAAAGAATTGGTAGAAGGTGCTAACTTTATGTGTATTCGCGAGCTTACCGGTGGTATTTATTTTGGTGAAAAAGGCAGAAAAGACGATGGTAATACTGCATTTGACAATTGTGTGTATACACGCGAAGAGGTAGAACGTATTTTGAAATTGGGCTACGAATATGCAATGAAACGTAACAAAAAACTTACTATAGTAGACAAAGCAAATGTACTAGAAACATCACGTTTGTGGCGTCAAATTGGTCAAGAAATGGCTCCAAAATATCCTGAGGTTGATACACAATTTATGTTTGTTGACAATGCCGCAATGCAAATTATTCAGTGGCCAAAAAATTTCGATGTTATGGTTACCGAAAATATGTTTGGCGATATATTAACCGACGAAGCATCGGTTATTACCGGTTCTATGGGATTATTGCCATCGGCTTCAATAGGAATTCATACGAGCGTATTCGAGCCGATACATGGTTCGTATCCACAAGCAGCAGGCAAAAATATAGCAAATCCTGTAGCAACTATACTTTCGGCTGCTATGATGTTTGAATATGCATTTGGTTTAATGCCTGAAGGAGCTTTAATTCGGAAAGCAGTAGCCGCATCGCTCGAGGAAAATGTGGTAACCGAAGATATATCGAAAGAACATGCAAAATCTACCAGTCAAGTAGGCGATTGGATTGCACAGTTCATAGAAAAAGCATAAATAAATATAACGTATAAAGGCTAAAATCGAGCAGTTTGTTAGATTTTAGCCTTTTTTCTTTCTGTTTGATTGTTTGTAATTTCAATCATTATCATGTACTTTTGACCTCCAAATAATAATAAGTTCAACTATGCAAAAATTAGTAATATATAACACATTACGGAGAAAAAAAGAAGAATTTGCTCCTATTAATCCTCCGCATGTTGGAATGTACGTGTGTGGTCCAACGGTATATGGCGAAGCTCATTTAGGCCACGCTCGTCCGTCGGTTACATTTGATGTATTGTTTCGTTATTTGCAGCATATTGGTTACAAAGTACGCTATGTTCGTAATATTACCGATGTGGGGCATTTAGAAAACGATGCCGATACAGGTGAAGATAAAATTGCTAAAAAAGCACGGTTGGAACAATTGGAACCTATGGAAATAGTGCAATTGTATACATTGAATTATCACGATTGTATGAAAGCTTTGAATGTGTTGCCACCGAGTATAGAGCCACGTGCATCGGGACATATTATTGAACAACAGGAATATGTGCAACGAATTCTTGATAGTGGATTTGCATACGAGTCGCAAGGTTCGGTATATTTTGATGTAGAAAAATATAATAAACAACATAATTACGGAATACTTTCGGGTAGAAATATAGATGATATGCTTTCGAATACCCGAAGTTTGGACGGACAAGATGAAAAACGTGCACCATTGGATTTTGCATTGTGGAAAAAAGCAAAACCTGAACATATTATGCAGTGGAATTCGGTGTGGAGCAAAGGCTTCCCGGGTTGGCATTTAGAGTGTTCTGCTATGGGCGAAAAATATTTGGGCAAAGAATTCGATATTCACGGTGGAGGAATGGATCTTATGTTTCCGCATCACGAATGCGAAATTGCACAATCTACGGCAGCCAACGGAAAATCGGCAGTACGCTATTGGATTCATAATAATATGATTACCATAAATGGACAGAAAATGGGGAAATCCCTTGGTAATTTTATTACCTTGCAAGAACTGTTTAGTGGAAGTCACAAAATCTTGGAACAGGCATATACTCCTATGACTATTCGTTTTTTTATATTACAAGCACACTATCGCAGTACGTTGGATTTTTCAAACGAAGCATTGCAGGCGGCACAAAAAGGTATGGAGCGATTGTTACAAGGATACCAAACCATACAAAAATTGCCCGTGTCTGCACAAAGTACTATACATGTAGCTGAATTGAGTGCAAAATGTTACGATGCTATTTCCGACGATTTGAATACGCCTATTCTAATTTCGCATTTGTTTGTTGCTCTTAAAGATATTCAAGCTATAGCAGCAGGTGCCGCTACAATTACCCAAGCCGATAAAGATGCCTTGGAAGAATTGTATCGGGTATTTTTGTTCGAAATATTAGGATTACAGGCGCAAGCCGACCAACAATCAAACAATTCTGAATTGTTGCATACTACTATTGAAATGCTCTTACAAGCCCGCTTAGAAGCGAAAAAAAATAAGGATTTTGCTAAATCAGACGAAATTAGAAATACGTTGACCAATCTTGGTGTGGTAATTAAAGATACCAAAGATGGGTATGAGTGGTCGTTGGCGTAAGCCACATGTTGAATATGAAGGGTTTTTCTATAATTACGTTGAACTGATGTTATAATAATTTCATTCCTTTGAGATTAATCAGGTGTTTGGTAAATTAATGTGAATTCTTATGTTGAATTTTATTCGACCTTGAGACACTCAGACCTTCAGCCAATAATATTCCCATCTTCCATAGTTATAGTTCTATCCGACAACTGGGCTAATGTACTATCGTGAGTTACAATTATAAATGTCTGATTAAACTCTTTACGAAGGGTAAAGAATAATTCATGTAATTCGGTTTTATGTTTACTATCCAAATTTCCCGAAGGTTCATCAGCAAATATTATCGATGGTTTGTTCATGAGTGCACGTGCCACTGCTACACGTTGTTGCTCGCCACCCGATAGTTGTGCCGGCTTATGTTCTATTCGGTGCGAAATGCCAAGAAAATCGAGCAATTCTTTTGCTCGTTTATGCGATTCGCTCATAGATTTTCCTTGAATTAACGAAGGAATACATACATTTTCGAGAGCTGTAAATTCGGGTAATAATTGGTGAAATTGAAACACAAAACCAATATGTTCGTTACGAAATCGAGCCAATTGTTTTTCTTTGAGTTTTGATATTTCGGTATTGAGTATTGATATATCACCACTATCGGCTTTGAGTAGTGTGCCCGCAATATGCAGTAATGTAGTTTTGCCTGCACCGCTTTTGCCTACTATAGATACCACTTCGCCTTGTGCTATAGCTATATCTATTCCATTAAGCACATTTACGTCGCCAAACGATTTGTGAATCTGTGTTGTGGTAAGTATCATATTATTTGTTATTTACAAAATCTTCTTGTGTTTCGTCAGGTTTCACATATTTCAAATGTTTTGCAGGGCTGCCTACTACTACCTGATAAGGCTCTACATCCTTTAAACATAAAGCTCCGGCACCAACTACCGAAAAGTCGCCCATGGTAACTTTTTCCATTACTGTTGCATTTAATGCTACATCGCAGCCATTGCCTATAGTAAGTACGCTCGAACAAATAGCTCCTACCGAAAAATGACAAAAACCACCAATTTTGTTGTTGTGTCCAATGGCACAATTAGCCATTACAAAGGTGCATTTGCCTATTTTTGTTTCGGGACCAATATACGAGTGCGCCATAATCATACAGCCGGGACCTATTTCACAGCCTTCGCCAATAAAGGTAAG
>ENA-UOWE01001983-UOWE01001983.1-activated-sludge-metagenome-genome-assembly--contig:-NODE-1983-length-23532-cov-6.686629_pt1 | contig 23532 bp, 17 predicted proteins | sample MGYA00249841_ERZ761562 | MGnify/ENA primary metagenome ERZ761562 (study PRJEB28883, sample SAMN05720200) | activated sludge metagenome | isolation source: Anaerobic digester | place: Japan... | reverse complement strand
TGAGCTAATACCCCGAAAGTATTTTATATAAAAAAGAACCTAAGTAGTCGAACCCCTGACCTTCCCGATACCATCGGGACGCACTAACCAATTGGGCAAAGAACTACATTTGTAGCTGCAAAGGTATAACTTTTTGCGAATGTTTACAAAATTTATATAAAAAAATTATTTCTTCTAAATTCAGCACAGATTATAGCTGCTGCAGTTGCAACATTGAGTGAATCGATAGGGGCTTTTTGATTTGGAAAAGGGGGTATGTATAAGCGTTTGTTTATAAATCGTTCAATTGTAGGCGAGATGCCATTTCCTTCGTTTCCCATTATTAAAATTCCATTTTGTTTTAACTTGGTTTGGAATACGTTATCTCCTTCCATAAAAGTGCCGTAAATAGTTGTATTCGTATCACTTGAACTCAAAAAAGAAGCTAAATCGCCTTTATTAAAGGCAATCTTGGCAATCGCTCCCATAGATGCCTGTACTACTTTGGGCGAAAAAATGTCAGCAGTCCCATTACCAAAAAACAAATAATCTAATCCAAACCATAAGGCGGTTCGAATAATGGTTCCAACATTTCCGGAGTCTTGTATATTGTCAAGTGCAATACCAAGTTTATTTAAGGGATTGATTTTTTTATATTCTTTTTGACGAATGATGGCAATAACTTCTTGCGGTGTTTTTTGAAAAGATAATTTTTGTATTTCTTCGTAATGGGTAATGATTAACTTATTGATACTTTTTTTTGAATATTTTTTTGCCCACTCTTCTGTTGCAATTAAAGCCTCAATTTCCCAATTGTTTTCAATAAACTCATTAACGGTCTTTGTGCCTTCTGCAACAAATAAAAGGGTTTCGTTACGAAATTTCTTCTTTTCTAGTGATTTATATAGTTTTATTTGCGATTTTGAAAGCATTGTTATTACCAGTCTTCTTTTTTATTAATTTGAGGCTTTGTCATAAAGTCTTCAAAATTTTTAAGGGTGGCTTTCATTTCATTATCAATTTGTTCTAAATAATAATAATTTTTTGTAGTAAAGCCGGCAGCTGATTTATCAAGCCATTTTTCGATAGGAGTATAAGAAGTTTCTTTAAGATTCAATTCATTTAATACTATACGTATTTTATTGTCTTTAAATTGAGTAGTAATGGTGTATTGAACAATCCCTCTCATTGTTTGTACGCCTTTTTTGTCAGCCGGGTTGAGAATTTTAATTTGATGTTTCCCCATAATTAAACCATTTGTGGCATCATCTTGACGAATAACTCCTGTAGGGTTTTTATAAAATGTTTTGTACCAAACTTTTCCTTTTTTATAAAGCGAATCCTTGTTTGCATTTATTGAAATCACCTTTGAATAAGTAATGTTCTTTGTTACACTGTCAATAGGTAAGACGGGTTCTTTGTATTCTTCTTTTTGAGCAAAAGAGAATGATATCGCCCAAATAAAAACGAAATAGGATAATGCAACTTTTTTCATATTCATAAATTTTTACGAAAGTACTAAAAAATATTTTCTGAAAAAAGTTAATGGGTTTATTAATTTTTAACATTAAACTGATGATATTACTTGATTTTGTTAAATATATTTGATAATTTTGAAAACTAATCTTAAAAAAGAAGGAATTATGATTACAAAAAAAATGGAAGCTGCTATTAACGAACAGATTAATGCAGAACTATATTCAGCTTATTTATATTTATCTATGTCAGCTTGGTGCGAAAGCCAAAATCTAAAAGGATTTGGTAATTGGTTACGTATCCAATATCAAGAAGAAACAGCACACGCATTAAAATTTTTCGATTATGTTATCGAACGCGGCGGAAATGTGTCATTAAAGAAAATTGATGCACCTGTTGCAAAATGGAAAAATATTATTGATGTTTTTGAAAATGTATTAAAGCACGAACAGCATGTAACGGCTTTAATTAATAATCTTGTTCAAATATCAATGGAAGAAAAAGATTTTGCAGCAAATAATATGCTTCAATGGTTTGTTAACGAACAAGTAGAAGAAGAAGCAAATGCAACGGAAATTTTAGAACAACTAAAATTATTCGAAGGTAAAGGCGCACCGCTTTTTATGTTAGACAGAGAATTAAAAACAAGAGTATTTGTTCCAATAACGAACACACAAGCTTAAAAAAAGGAGCCTATAGGGCTCCTTTTTTTATTATTCGCTCTAAAACCTTATCGCCCATAGGGATTGATTTTACTAACCAATCCATCATTAATTTTTCGATTTCTTCTTCGGATAGTTTATAATTGATGTTGCTTTTTTGTAGTTTTGTAATCATTGAGTATAGTATAATTCCAACCGATACAGACACATTAAAGCTTTCGGTAAAACCGACCATGGGTATTTTAATAAATTCATCTGCTTGACTTTTTATTTCTTCCGTAAGACCTTCTTTTTCAGTTCCAAAAAGAAACATTATTTTACCTTTTAGAAGGTCCAGGCTTTCAATATCGGTTGACTTGTCGTGAAGCGAAGTTGCAATAATTCTGTATCCTTTATTTTTTAAATTGGTGATAAGTTCTGTCGTGCTAATTGAATTTTCGCTAAATCTATGTATGTTTAGCCACTTATGAGCTCCCATGCTTATTTCTTCGTTAGGGTTAAAATTATTTTTTCGCTCATAAACATATATGTCTTGAATGCCAAGTGCTTCAGCTGTTCGTACAATAGCGCTTGCATTATGTGATTGATAAACATTTTCAATGAGCAAACTTATATAGCGAGTGCGTTGCGATAATACTTGTTGAAAAGTTAAAAACCTTTCTGGAAGCACAAATTCTTTTAATTCTTCTATGATTTCTTTATTATTCATATCACTATAAAATAAAAAAAGGGAGCATTGCTACTCCCTTTTACCTTAAGTAAGGTGTTCTTACTTAATTGTGCCAGTTAATTCGCTACCTGGTCTGAAACGTACCACTTTTTTAGCAGGAATGTTGATTTCTTTTCCTGTTTGTGGATTGCGTCCTTTACGAGCGCTACGTTTTGTAACACCAAATGTGCCAAAACCTACTAAAGCAACGCGGTCACCTTTTTTGAGGGCCTTTGTTGTAGCTGTAATGAAAGCATCTAAAGCTTTTTTAGCATCAGCTTTGGTAATTTTAGCATCGCCAGCAATGGCATCAATTAATTGTGCTTTGTTCATACACTTAAATTTTTTAGGGTTAATGATTAAATTAATTAAGGTTATGCAAATATAAATGCAATATTTTGATTTGCAATAGTTTTAGTAAAAAAAATGCAAAATTGTTAATAAAATCAGCCATTTGTTAATAACTTTGGTTATTTTTGGCAGTGGGAGCGGATTATAAGAGCTTTTACCTCTATATAATTATGTTAAGTAAGGTTTTATAAAATGATGTTTATAGAGTACACAATTACACTAATCTTTGGATATTTTTTCTCCTTTTTCATTCCATTCACTCCATGTCCCAATTTTATTCGCATGGTCGTACATTCCTTCTGATTGTTTTTGACCATTTTCGTAGTAATATGTCCACCATCCTTGTTCCCTACAATGTTCATATTGTCCATGTTCTTTTATTTTGCCATTTTCATAGTATCGGGTACATGGACCATTCATATAATCATGGTCGTATGTAACATCTGCAGCTATCTGACCATTTTCATAGTATTCTATATATTTACCGTGAATTTTACCTTCGAGCATTTCGTTTACGTTTCGTAAGTTTCCGTTAGCGTACCATATTTTACTTATGCCGGTTTCTTTTCCGTCAACGTAACTTATTTCAGCCGATGGTTTTCCGTCCGGAAAATACGAAACTGCTTTGCCTGTAAACGGATCGTTTGTCCCTTTTAAATAAGCTATGTTGTCTTTGGTATCAATGGCATCAAAGGTAACCGTAACTGTTTGTGTGCAGGCATTTAACATGGATAAAATGAAAGAAACAAAAAAAAAGGTTTTCATGGTGTTTTTTATGCAAAATAAATAAAAAGCAAAGAGATCTTAAATAAGACCTCTTATGCTTAAGTGTTAATATTATTTAATTATTTTTAATGCTTCGTCGGCAGCTTTAAGCATTGGCTCAACCGAAACAGGTTGTCCAACGGCATTTTGCATCCATAAGTCGGGCGTTAGACGACCTTGTGTATAAATTCGAGTTATCTCTTTTGCGAAATTCTTGTCTTTTATATGGGTTTCTATTTGAAAATCTATAACATGACCAACGGGATAAGCCGATAGATATAATGGTGAATCAATCATATGAGAATATATGGCAAGAATAGGTTCGTCGTTTTTGCCAAATACAGGAGCATAGTATTTATTCCAAATGTCTTTGGCTATTGCGATAACCTGGTTCTTAAGTTCTTCTTTGGTTGCATTGGGATGTGCGTATAACCATTTCCATACATTCATGTCAACCAGCGAAACACCCATTATTTCATAGCATGCCCAAACATTATCCAGTGTCATCATGTGGAATTTTTCGGAATTGTTGTCTTTTATGTCAAGCAAATCTAAGTCGCGTTTTTGGAAAATAAATGCTAATGCTTCAGTAAAAGCAGTATTGGGAATTCCTTTCAGCATGTAATAATCAACATCGTATAGGGATAATGTTTGTTCTACATTATGCCCAAATTCGTGAACAGCGATATTGTAACCTTTGTAGTCCATGCCTTTTTCGCCAATGCGGGTGCGGAGACGAGCATTATCTCCGTGCATTTCGCTACCCCATGCATGTCCTGCTCCTCTTGATGCATCTACCGTTATTCGCGATACAATTTCGTTGGCTTTTGCTTTTTCAAAACCTAATTTTGTTAAAATAGTGGGAAGATAATTTTGAACGGCTGTGGTGTTAGGAAATAACTTTCTTGTTTTTTCGGTAAGCAGATCTTCTGAAATTGTACTGCGTGATTTAAAACCATCATACCAGATGTCAAATGGTTCAAGCGGGCGACCAAGCCTTTTCGAAATTAAATTGGCAACTTGTTTTATTTGAGGAGCTGTTACAAAGTTGATAAAGAGTTTTTCGACTTCTTCTTGAGGCATTTCCATTTCTCCCTCAAATTTTCGTTGAATGTAAGTTGGGTATTGAGGACTATATGGGTCAATCATTTGCATAGCATGGAAAATATTCAATAAATGCTCGTAACGGGTATCGGGTTCGTTTTTAAATGTGATGGAATTACTTTGATCGTAAACTTTATTTTCGAATGGATTCCATTGGTATTGGTCGCTGTTTATTACTTCTTGAGGGATGTCTTGATAAATAATATGTTTCATTATTTCGTAAATGGTTTTCTGCTTGGCAAGTCCATTTTCTTTATTTGCATAATTTGATTTCAGTTCATCGCGTAAGCCCCAGTGGGTGATTAATTTCATGTCTTTTGGAAAAAGGCTTTGTTTGTTGTTGTCAATGACATTTCCCATACATATATTATATTCACTAATATAAGTATCTGCTTTGGTTAAAACATTGTTCATGTGTTGTAAAATAGTTGAAGGTATGCGACTTGTAAAAATATCGCCCATTCGAGCATAAGCCCATTCTGTTCTCGACCAGTTTTTACCTAATTCGTTTTTTTCTTTAAGTGAATAATTTGGGAAATTAAGAATTGTAATAAATGCAATTTTATTTTCAAACAAATCGTCTGTAAGATGAGCTCCTACATTGTAGCTACCAAACATTTCGTCAATAGGCTGAATGTCGGGGCCTGAAAGATGAAGAGGTTTCAATAGTTCAATAGTGATTCGATTAAAATTTCCGTATAGAACTTCGAGATTGTGAGAAATCTTTTCAAAAAGCAATTTTCTGGCAGAATCGGTTGGAGCATAATTTTCTTTACAAAAAGCTATAAAATCATCAGCACTGCCATCGGATGTGTCCCATAATGCGGCGGCTTGTGTAACACCTTTTTCTATTAAGGCCAACTTGTCTTTACTGTTACCATAGTAATGCGTTAGGCTGTCAATAGCTTGCTTTACTGTTTTTTCGGATAATAATGTTTTCATGTTGTCACCTTTTTTTTCTAATGTACATTGCCACAAAACAAAAGAAAGTAGTAGCATTGATGTAAAAGCGAAATATTTTTTCATAAAATTTAATTTTAAATCATTGCCCAAACTTATATATTTATTTGAAGTTAAGCAAATAATGGTGATAAAATAGTTTTAAGGCTTTGAATGGTTGATTTGTTTTCTTTGCTGCTGAAACATTAGATTTTCATAATACAAAGCTTTATTTTCGTTTTTGTTTTGCCTGAAATAGCGACTTAATCCGTATATCAAAGGAATGTTATTTGCGTTTTTTTGTATGGCAATTTCCCACTGTTTTACAGCAGATGATGTGTCCTTTTCAAATAATGCAAAATTGCCTAAATTAATGTACGGAATATCAGTATTTGTATCTGTTAGTAAAATCTTATTGTTATATAAAACGGCAGAATCTTTTTTGTGTTGGGAAAAATACAAATTGACTAAGTCATTTAACATATAAATATTGGTACTATCGTTTAGCAGTGATTTTTTTAATAATTGAATACATACAATGGTGTCTTTTTGGCGAAGTTTAACTTTAGAAAGATTATAAATCGCCTCTGAATAGTGTGGTTTTATTTCAATGGCCCTGTTAAACCAATAACTAGCCAACGAGTCATTCTTTTTATAATGGAAGTAAACCAAACCCAGGTTATTCATGGCAGCATAATAGTTGGGATAAATATCAATAGCCTTTTTATAGTGAAAAATAATGCTGTCGATAGTTGAATTGCTTATTCTTAAATTATTTTTTGCATTTGTATTTACATTATTCAGTAAAAAAGTTGCAAAAGTTGTATTGGCTTTTGCTGAATTTTCTAAATAAGGCATATCTGCTCGTAAAAGACGTTCGACCGATTTCCATTCTGTATTTCTGTATATTGTAATGATGGAAAATAGGAATGAAATGCCGATTAAAAGATATGGGCTGATTTTTTTAAATTGAAATAATAAAAAAGTTAACGTTGCAATAAACCCTATAGATGCTGTAAAAGTTAATCGTTCGGCAACAATCCCGTTTATTGGAATAAAGTAGTTAGAAAAAGGCATAAGAGCAATCCAAAACCAAAGTATTGAAAAAGTTAAAATAAGATTTCTTTTTTTTCTGGTTAACAAAAATATGCTTGCCATTAATGCAAAGAGCGATAGAAGTATGTAAAAAGTTAAACTATGAGGAATATCAAGCATATTGTACCCATAATAATATAGTAAGGGGAACGGGAACAGCAATTTCCAAAAATAAAAACCAATGCTTTCAGCGGATAACAACAATCTGCTTATCCTGGAGTAATTATCGTATAAAGGATTTTCGAATGGGAATAATATTTTATCTTCGGGTGTGAGAATCCATCCGGGAAGTTTATATAAAATCCAAGAGCTTAAAAACAATATCAAAATATAAATTGTTAGTGTAATTTTTGATTTCAGGGCTTTAAAATTAAAATTTATATAAACAGAGAGGGTTAACGGAATAAGCAAGCTAAATACGACTCCGTTTTCCTTGCTTAATAGCGAAAAACAAACAAAAATTATTGAAAACAATAAGTAACGGGTTTTAACTTGTTCCACATATCGTAATGCCATCCATATGCCTGATAATCCAAACATTAACATAAAAATCTCTTCGCGGTTTTTTAAACTTGCTACAACTTCAGTGTGAATAGGATGTAGAGCAAACAGAAGACTTATCCACCACATTAGCTTTTCATTTGTTGGAAAAAGCTTTTTAAGAATATTAAATAACAATAATACCGTTAATGCATATAAAAGTATGTTTATTAAATGGCTAACAGCCGGTGTTTGTCCAAATAGTTGCAATTCAACATAATAAGTAAAGCGAACCAAGGGACGATAACCAAATGTATTTTCTTTTTCTTGCCAGTAATGGCTGGTAAATATTTCTTTAATAGCTGTTAGTCCGTTACTTTTAACTTGGGAATTTTCGATAAAATTATCGTCAAAGCTATATCCATTCCAAAGTGTATTGAAATATAAAGCAAAGGTGATTAAAAATAAAAAGGCAATTTTTTTATTGTTCAAATTCATATTTTCAAGCAAACTTATATAAAGTTTTAAAAATCACCAAAAAAAAGTTAATGATGAATAATAAGAAGTTATTTTTATTAATGTAAAAAATCTTAATTATTCGTTACCTTTATGCACTAAAATTTATAACTATGTGGCAAAAAAACTTGCTGTTACTTTTTCTTATTTTTGCTATAAAAATAGTGCCTGCTCAAGAAAAATGGTCGTTAGAACGTTGTATTTTATATGCGTTGGAAAATAATGTTCAAATCAAATTACAAGAACTAAATAAAAAGTCAAGTGAAGCCGCTTTTTTGAAAAATAAAACAATGTTTTTACCGACGATTAATGCAAATGCAAATCAAGGATATACGGTTGGTCATTCTGTTGACCCATTAACAAACGAATTTGCCGAGAGCAATGTAAAATCAAATAATTTTTCACTCTCTTCAAATTGGACATTGTTTAACGGATTTCAAAATGTAAACAATTTAAAACAAAGTTATTTTAACTTGCAAGCGAGTTTAATGGATTTAGAAAAAGCAAAAAACGATATTTCATTAAATGTTGCTTCGTTTTACTTGCAAATATTATTAGCTGATGAGCTCTTGCAAGTGGCATATAATCAAAAAGAGCTGTCAAAAACACAGGTGGATAGAACAAAAAAGCTATACGCAGCCGGTTCTGTTGCTCAGGGAACGTATTTAGAAATGGAGTCACAGTTGGCATCGGACGAAATGCAATTTGTTTCCGCACAAAATTCGCTCGATTTAGCAAAGTTAAACTTAGTTCAGCTTTTAGATTTAGGTATAAACGATTCTATTGAAATCGAAAAACCAATATTAACAGACCCCGACACGTTGTTTCCTGCAATAAATCCGCAGCAAATTTACGAAGATGCAAAACGAAATCTTCCAACGATTAGAAGCGTTGAGTATAAGATGTTAGCTGCTCAAAAAGGCTTAGCCGTCGCACGAGGATACAGAAGTCCTCGTATAAGTCTAGGCGGGTCGTATGCAACGGGCTATTCGTCGCAACGTAAAAGCATTACTGATGTATCGCTTGACAATCCATATATTTCAGGATTTGCAGTGGACGGTAGCGGAAATCAATACCCTGTTTATTCGTACAGTATGAAGTATAACTACCAAACTACCGATTTTAACCAACAATTAAAAGACAATATTAGTAAGTCATTATCGATAAATTTAACTATTCCCATTTTTAATAATTGGCAAGCAAACTATGCCGTTAGTTCTGCTAAAATAAATGCATTGAATTCAAAATACCAGTACGAAATTGCCGACAAACAGTTGGTTAAAGAAATAAGACAGGCATACAACGATGCTGTAGCTGCTTTTAAAAAATATGTAGCTGCAAAAAAAGCCGAAAAAGCATCGTCCGAATCATTTAAATATACCGAACAACGATTTAATGTAGGATTGGCAAACACATATGATTATAATTTGTCAAAAACAAACTTAATGAGGGCACAATCGGAAGTAATTAAATCTAAATACGAATATACGTTTAAATTAAAAATATTAGATTTTTATAGCGGAAAACCTTTTAAATTGTAGCTTATGAAAACAAAAAAAGTCGCACGTTGGCTTATTTTAGCGGTCGTTGTTCTTTTGATTTTAGCTGTTCTTGGTCCTAAAATCGGACTTGTAAATAATAATGATACCATTGAAGTTACCGCAGATAAAGCAACAAAACGAACCATCGTTGAGTTAATTACTGCAAATGGGAAAATTCAACCCGAAGTGGAAGTTAAAATCAGCTCTGATGTTTCGGGCGAAATAGTAGAATTAACCGTGAAAGAAGGAGATGAAGTGAAGAAAGGTCAGCTGTTAGCAAAAATAAAACCCGATATCTATATTTCTTCATTGCAACGAATGGAAGCTTCATTAGAGTCGGCAAAAGCAAATTTAGGAAATGCCAAAGCTCGCTTATCTCAGATAGAAGCTCAGTTTACTCAAACAGAATTAACGTATCAGCGAAACAAAAAATTGTTTGAACAAGGAGCAATATCGCAAGCAGAATACGACAACTCTGTTTCAGCTTATAAAATGGGAAAGGCAGATGTTGAAGCTGCAAAGCAAAATGTTTTGGCAGCAGAATTCACGGTAAAAAGCACAGAAGCATCGTTAAACGAAGCCAATGCAAATCTTGTAAAAACAAATATATATGCACCAAACGATGGAACCATTTCAAAACTTAACGTTAAGTTAGGCGAACGTGTAGTAGGAACCATGCAAATGGCCGGAACAGAAATGTTGCGTATAGCCGATTTAAATATTATGGAAGTGTTGGTGAATGTTAATGAAAACGATATTGTAAGGGTTCATTTAGGCGATACTTCGTTTATTGATTTAGATGCATACCCTAATCAAACGTTTAGAGGAATTGTAACATCCATTGCAAATTCTTCAAACATCAGTTCTTCATCTTTAAGCGGTAGCGTAAATACAGATCAGGTAGCAAATTACGAAGTAAAAATCAGAATTTTGCCCGAATCGTATGCAAATTTAATTACTGAAAAAAACAAATATCCCTTCAGACCGGGTATGTCTGCCACCGTTGATATTAGAACTAAGGTGGAACAGAATGTCTTGGCAGTTCCGGTACAATCGGTTACTACGCGATCCGATTCAATAATAAAAAAAATAGACTCAACTTATAATGTAAAAGGAGCGAAGAAAAAACAAATAGAATGTGTGTTTAGAATTAAGACGGATAATACGGTTGAATTGGTGCCTGTTAATACCGGTATTCAAGACGACCAATGGATTTATATTATAAACGGTGTAAACGAAGGAGACCAAATTGTTACCGGTCCATTTAATATTCTAAGTAAAAAACTTAAACATAACGATAAGGTAAAAATAGTTGAAACAAAATTTGACTTTAAGAAAAAATGACGTTGATTTTAAATATCGAAACTTCGGGTGAGGTTTGCTCGGTTGCTATTTCCGAAAATGAAAAATTAATAGCAGTCGATCAAACGAATGAAAAAAACAGTCATTCTACAAAACTTGCACCTTTAACCAATGATATATTTAAAAAAAGTGGCATTAAACCTGCGCAAATAAATGCCATTGCCATTAGCCGTGGTCCGGGTTCTTATACCGGACTGAGAATAGGAGCTTCGTTTGCAAAAGGTTTGTGCTATTCATTAAATATTCCTCTGATAGCAGTTGATACGCTTATGATTATGTGTGTGCGTGTTTTGCAAATGCGTGTTTTCAACTCCCAAACCTTACTATGTCCAATGATTGATGCTCGTAGGATGGAGGTTTATACTGCTATGTACGATTTGAGCTTAATTCGGAAAACCGAAATCAGTCCTTTGATTCTAAACGAGAATGCCTTTGAGCAATATGAAAATAATGACATTGTGTTTTTTGGAACCGGAATGAATAAATGGCAAGAATATATAAGTAAAAATATCATGCCGAATTTTACTTTTATTCCGGATATTTATCCCACAGCCGAATCAATGGCAGAGCTTTCGTATTCATTGTTTAATGAAAAGAAATTTGAAAATACAGCTTATTTTGAGCCATTTTATCTTAAAGAATTTATTGCAGGAATTCCGACAAAAAATAAACTGTTTTAAAAAATGGTATTACTTTTGACTCTATCAAAAAAACGTTTTTTTATGAAATGGTCTATGAGGTTTATATGTTTATCGCTTTTATTTTCGGTGCAGTTATTAATGGCTCAGGAAAGCACAAAAATATCTGCATTTAAAGACGGCGAAACCTTAAAATATTTAGTTCATTACGGATTTATTGATGGCGGTTATGCTATGCTAAAACTGACCGACTTTGAGATGAACGGGAAAAAATATTTTCATGCCGTTGCTTCGGGTTACTCAACCGGTTTGGCAGATAAGTTATTTAAGGTTAGAGATGTTTACGAAACATTTGTTGATAAAGAAACCGACTTGCCGTTAAAAGCAATTCGAAATATTTCTGAAGACACGTACAAATATTATGATGAAGTATTGTTTAATAGAAAAGACAATACTATTATAAGCAAACGGAAAGGAAAGGTATCGGTTCCGGAAAATACGATGGATATATTATCGGCCGTATATTATGCACGTAATAATAATTTTAAAAACATCAAACAAGGCGATATTATTACATTAGATACTTATTTTGACGATGGAATGTTTACATTACAAATACGATTCAAGGGAACTGAAACCATTAAAACTGAATTTGGCAAAGTAAATTGCTTAAAATTTTCACCGGTTGTAGAACCCGGCAGAATATTTGATACGCAAGACGATGTTACAATCTGGATTTCTAATGACCATAATTATATACCGGTACGTATTCAATTTGATTTGTTTGTGGGAAGCGTAAAAGCCGATTTGGTAAAGTTTGAAAATCTAAAATACAACTTTGCCGTTAGCAAAAAATAAAAAACGGCTGTTAGAAGGCTTATCTAACAACCGCTTTTATTAAAAAAGAGAAAAATTACTAAGTAAAAATAATTTGTGTTCCTTGTCCACCGCAAAGTCCGTAGAAATCGCCTACTGTAAGAACGCCTTTAACTTCGTCCACTAAATCTTTTTTCTCGAGCTTAAACATTTCCATAGCAAGTTTGCAGGCATAAATTTCGCCACCACCTGCTGTTATCATTTCTAAAAATTCCGGAATACTTGGAATATCAAGCTTTTCCATTTGACTTTTCATCATTGCCGAAACTCCGGCTTCAACACCGGGCAGCATACCTAAAATTGTAGGAAAGGGAAGACCTCCCGGCATTCGCAAGGCCGGATTTCCTACTGTGGCGGTGTGAATTTTTTTGATTTGTTTTTTGGTAATGGCATCTAAACCGAAAAATGTAAAAAACACTTTGGTTTCAATCCCTTCCATTACGGCTCCATTGGCCATAACTAAGGTAGCATACACATCTTCTATCGTGCCTTTCGCACAAATGATGCATACTTTTTTTAATGGGAATTCTTCTTTTTGCATAGTTGTATTTTTAAGGGTTAAACACAAGAAGATGGTTTAGAAATACCGGCTATTTTTGAAGCCAATTTTAAGGGTGCACCCGGGAAAAGTTCATAAAAACCTTTAATATCAACAATTCCTGATTTGCCAATTGCCCTTATGGTAAGAGTTTCGCCTTTTAATGCTTTATCGCGAATATAATTCAGCACATCCATATGTTTTTGACTCAGAGTGATGCCCTCTTCTTTTGCTAATTCGGTTGCTATTTCCGGAGTCCATTTCGTTGCATCGGTTAAATAACCTTCGTCGGTAACTTCGACGGTAATTCCTGCTAATACTTTTGTTGCCATAATAATTAATTTTTATTGTTTAACATGTTATTTTGATAATTCTTTTATAATTCTAAGTCCATACGATAAACCTCTTCTCACTTCTGGACTGCGCATTTCTTTCATGATTTTGAACAGCGATTTATTGTCGAGCTTTTCATCGGGTTTGGTGTTGTTGAGAACAGTCGTTATATGTGCTACTGTTTGTAAGAATTGCGGATTGCTGATATTTTGCAAAATGGTTTTGAGCGAATCAAACACACCGGCTTTTTCCAAACGATCCATTTCGTAGGTAAGGTCAATGATAACTTCTTTTACGATGGGCGAGGCATCTTTTACAAAGTCGGTTGCGCTTTGTAGCATGGTTAATAATGTGTTGAATGTCTCAATGTTCTTTAAAAAGCTAAATATCATTAACTTAACCTGATCCATGTCCAGCTCTACACCTCGGTCATCAAATTCTTTAACGGCGGTTTTAAATGCGTCGTTTCCCACACGATATAAATCGTCTGCAAGGTCATCCCAAACTTGACGCTTTTGACGCTGTTCAGTGATGTATTCGAGCAGTAAATCAACTTTTTGATTTAGCTCAGTTATTTGTTGTTGCATTATTTCTGTTGTCATAGCTTAACATTTTTTACATTTACCGGCCATGGTCATAAGTGGTTCAATGGGCATTTCCTTGCCTCTGAGCAAAATGTGCCAGTATATCCAGCGGAACATGATTTTGCCGTAGTGATTGGTTTTGGTGTTTTTAAGAAGTCCGAATGGTCCAATACCTGGTAGTGGAAATGTTCCCGGAAGTGGTTCTGTATCATAATTAAAGTCAATGAGCGAACCTTTGCCAAATCCTGTTTCTATATAGCAATTAGCATGTCCGTCGAATTTAGCATGTAAGGGTCGGCCTTCGATAAAACTCATAATGTTTTCGAACAGTATTTCAGCTGAGAAATGTGCAACAGAACCGGCTTTTGAGGTAGGTATATTGGATGCATCACCCAAAACAAAAATGTTTTCGTACTTTTCGCTTTGCAAAGTGTGTTTATTTGTTGGTACATAATTCAGATCGTCGCCTAAACCGCTGCGAGCAATTACTTCGTCTCCCATATTTACAGGAACAATGGTAAGCAGGTCAAAAGGCAATTCGCGTCCATCGTACGAAACAATACATTGTTTTTCATTATCCACTTTTTCGAGGTAGAAATCCGGAACAACTTCAATATTTTTTTCCGATAAAAGTTCGCTTAGCATTTTTGTTGCACGTGGTTTGGTAAAAGCACCTGAGAGCGGTGTTACATATTTAATGGTAACTTTATTACGAATGCCAATTTTGGTAAAGTACTCGTCGGCCAGAAAAGCAAATTCAAGCGGTGCAACAGGACATTTGTAAGGCATATCGGCGATATTTATAAGCAATGTGCCACCTTCCCATTTTTTGATAAATTCGCGTAATGCCAATGCACCTTCAATAGTATAAAAATCGAAAATTTTATTGTACCAGAGCGATTCTTTTAATCCGGGAGTTTGATCGGGTCGGGTTTGAGTGCCGGTAGCTATTATCAATATATCATATTGTAAATGAGTATCATCAGGTAAGATAATTTGATTGTTTTCTTCATCGATTTTTTGAACATCGGTGAACAAGACTTCAACTCCGGCAGGGAAAAAGTCCATTTTAGGTTTAATAACGTCTTGCCTATTATAAATTCCAAATGGGATAAAAAGGAATCCGGGTTGATAGTAATGCGTTTTGTGTTTATCAATAACTGTAATTTTCCATTCTTCGCGATCCAAATCCTTGCGAAGTTTATTTGCCATCATGGTTCCGGCTGTGCCTCCACCTAAAATGATTATTTTTTTCATAATAAATCTGTGTTATTCGTTTATGCAAAATTAGTTTATATCTTTGCGTTGCATATTATATTTATGTATGATATAAAGCATGTTATGATATTAATCATATTGTAATGGAAGAAAAGAAAAATTCGATCAATCAATTTAATAAGTGTGAGTGTAAGGATTGTGTAATTCGTAGTTTATATTTTGCCAATATTCGGCAACATGAAGTAGAAAGTTTATGTCAATTAAAAAAAGAAAAATATTATAAAAAAGGTGAAGTGGTTTTTAAATCAAATGAAGAAATAGATTCATTGATTTATTTAAAATCGGGGCTTGTAAAATATTTTACCGTTTTTCCGGATGGGAAGAATCAAATTATTACTATTTCAAAACCATTTGATACGATTAGCCTATTGACTGTTTTTAATGAAAAAAAATCGCTGTATAATCTGACTGCTATAGAAGATTCGGAAATTTGTTTTATCCCGTTAAATCATATCGATAAATTAGTACAGTCTAATGGTGATTTTGCAAAAGATTTTGTATCGAAGGTAATCAAAGCATCAAACGATGTAATAGAAAGATTAATGACTATTAATAGTAAAAATTTGCGGGGTAGAATAGCTTTTGTGTTGTTTGAATTTTCGGAAAATATTTATAAAAAAAGCATTTTTGAGTTACCTGTTTCAAGAAAGGAAATAGGAGAAATGATTGGTATGACAACGGAAAATGTAATACGTACTTTATCCGAATTTAGAAAAGAAAAACTAATTAGAATTAATGGGAAAGAAATAGAAATTCTGGAAAAAGAAAGGTTGAAAAAGATTGCGTTATATGGATAAACAGGGCAACTAATTTCAACCATCGAACGTCTAAATAATAAAAGAAATAAAAGTGAAATCAAAAGAAGTAACATATTTTAACATTTCACGTAAAAACATGTACTTAATTTTTGCCAATATGAAGAGGAGAAAATTCATCCTTTTTGCTGTATTTCTGATACTTAACCTGTGGGTGGTAGGACAGCGAAAAGTCAGTATATCATCACAACAAGTGGTATATAATGATCAAACAGACGAAAGTATATTAAAAGAAGCCAAAGGTGCTTTTGGTGTTTCGGTTAGCTCAACAAATGTAAGTTGTTTTGGCGATTGTGATGGTACTATTACCGTTACTTTATCTGGTACGCCTACTTATCCTGTTCAAATACGTTTAACTTTACCTCCCGATGTAGGAGGTGGCAATGTGTTTTTTAATAATTTGCAAGCAACGGATTTTCCATTTACTATTTCTAATCTTTGTGGTTCATCTGCTCCCTATTCAATTAGGGTTCGAGACTTCGATAATTCGATTGTTTCTGTAGGAAATATTTACATATTGGCTCCTGCTGAAATGTCAATCGAAGAGGGAGATTACGACGTTTTTAATGAATCGTGTGCAGGAAAATGTGATGGGGGAGTCAGTATTTATTTTGTTTCCAATGCACAAGGAAATACTTATTATCAATGGTCATCATTAGAAACAACCGCTGATATTACAAATAAATGTGCAGGAACTTATACCGTAACGGTAACTGACGATATGGGTTGTACACAGGATTTTTCGTTTGACATTACGGCACCTCCTCTATTGCAAGTTGACTCGTTGGTTTTTGGTCCGGTTTTTTGTAATGGAGGGACCGGTTCTATTACTGTTTATGCTTCCGGGGGCAATCCTCCATATGCCTATGATATAGGCAGTGGCTATCAAGTGGGAAATGTTTTTAATGGTTTAGTTGCCGGAACATATACGGTTACTATTATTGACGGAAATTCTTGTACTGCTGTTTCTGCTCCGGCTACATTAACTGAAAATCCGGCGATTGTTCTTAGCGAAACTCATGTAGATGTTGGTTGTTTTGGAACCTTTACAGGCTCTATAAATTTGACCGTTAACGGAGGAACATCTCCCTATTCCTATTCATGGCAGGGCCCTAATGGATTTACATCATCGTCTGAAGATATTAATAATATAGAGGCAGGAAATTATTCTGTAACGGTTACTGATAACTATTCTTGTACTTCAACACTTTCTGTTACCATTTCTTCAGCTGCTGCTTTAAATATTTCTGAATCTCATACAAATGTAACTTGTAACGGTGGAACGGATGGAAGCATTACCCTAACCGTTAGCGGAGGTACAGCACCCTATGCCTATAATTGGACAGGTCCAAGTTGTCCGTGTAGTGGTTCAAGTTTAACTAATTTAAGTGCAGGTACATATGATGTAACCATTACAGATAATGCCGGTTGCAGTTCTACTTTATCCATCAATATAACTGAACCTTCTGCTATTGTTGTGGTTGGTTCTCTAACAAATGTAGAATGTTTTGGACAGTGTACAGGTGCTATTAATATTACAGTTAACGGAGGAATACCCCCATACACTTATAATTGGACAGGTCCGAGTTCTTTTTCAAGCAATTCGGAGGATTTAACAAATCTTTGTGCAGGAACGTACTGGGTTACCATAAAAGATGCAAATAATTGTACACGGGTTCGCAGTTTTCAGGTTCTTTCTCCTCCTGATATAACCATTACTGCATTTACTCAAAATCCTTCTTGTAGTGGCCAATGCAATGGTTTAATAAATCTTAATGTAAATGGTGGTACTCCGCCTTTTACTTATGCATGGAATAGCGGACAGACTTCTCAAAATCTTTCAAACCTGTGTTCAGGAAGTTATACTGTTACTGTTACCGACTCAAAGTTATGTACAAAATCACAGACATTTGTTTTAACGGATCCGGCAGGTATGACATTATCAGAAACTCATGTTGATGTTACGTGTCATGGATTTAATAATGGAAGCATTGATCTCACCGTTGCCGGTACTTATACTAATCCGTTAACATATAATTGGACGGGTCCAAATTCTTATACAAGCACAAATCAAGATATTAATAGTTTATTTGCAGGGACATACAATGTTACGGTAACCGATGGTTCCTCTTGTTCTAAAACATTATCTGTTATAATTAATGAACAATCTAATATTGTTATAGACGCTGCTATTGTAAATGTTTCATGTAATGGAAGTTCCGATGCTTCTATAAATATTACATCATCCGGAGGTGTTGCTCCATATTCTTATTCATGGACAGGACCTGGTTCATTTACTTCAACAAACGAAGATTTATTGGGAATTGGAGTGGGAACGTATAATTTAACTGTAACTGATGCTTTGGGTTGCCAAAAAGACACTTCGTTTGAAATTACGCAGCCATATCCTATTGTTGTTACTCATGTTCAGCAAAATGTTTCGTGTTTCGGTTTGTCGAATGGTTCTATCGATTTGACAGTTAGTGATGGTAATCCTCCTTATAGTTATTCATGGACAGGACCAAGTTGCCCTTGTGGAAATAATCAGGATTTGACCAACTTATTACCCGGAACTTATAATGTTACAATAACAGATGCTGTTTTGTGTACACAGACTTATTCTGTTACTATCACTCAGCCAAGCATTTTAAGTGCAAGCGAAACCCATACCAACGTATCTTGTTTTGGTGGCAATAATGGTAGTATAACATTGAGTGTTTCAGGTGGAACAACTCCTTATACTTATAATTGGACAGGCCCGAGTTGTCCATGTAGTGGTAACAGCTTAACTAACCTTACTGCAGGAACATACGATTGTACGATTACAGATGCTAATGGTTGTAGTACAACGCAAAGCATTACATTAACACAACCGGCAGCAGCTTTAAGTGCTTTGGAAACACATACGAATGTTACTTGTTTTGGAGGAAATGACGGAAGCATTACCTTAACTATTTCCGGTGGTACGTTGCCCTATAGTTATAACTGGACAGGCCCAAGTTGCCCATGCAGCGGAAGTAGTCTTACAAATCTTACTGCCGGTATATATGACGTAACCGTAACAGACGCAAATAGTTGTACAACAACATTAACCATAACTATAACAGAACCTTCTGTCATAAATTTAAGTGAAACGCATTCTTCTCCATTATGTTTTGGCCAATGTACCGGAACGATAGATTTAACTGTAAATGGCGGGGTAGCTCCCTATGCTTATTTGTGGCAAGGTCCCTCAGGCTACACAAATAATATTGAAGATTTAATGAACCTTTGTGCCGGCACGTATAATGTTACCGTTACCGATGCTAATTTGTGTACTAAAACATTAAGTATAAACATAACTCAACCTACTCAATTAATAGCAGATATAACTTCTCAGACAAATATGTCTTGTGGCGGTGGTTGCTCTGCTTCTGCAACTGTAACTCCTTCAGGCGGAACACCTAACTATTCTTATCTGTGGAGTAATGGAGAAACATCACCGACAGCAATAGCTTTATGTGTTGGTTGGAATTATGTAACGGTAACCGATGTAAATGGATGTACAGCTGTCGATTCGACAGAAATATTAGCACCACCACCCTTATCGGCAGTTATCTCTGATTCAACGATGTCGTGTGGAGGAGCTCCAACCGGTGTTTTAGGGAATTCGATTTATGTTCCGGACGGACCCAGTTGCCCACAACAGTGCTATCAAACCACCGTTGATATTGATGCTTTTTCACCTTCAGCAACATTGCAAAATGCAAGTCAATTAGAATCGATTTGTGTGAACATGGAACATTCTTTTGCCGGTGATTTATCTTTTAAGATAATTTGTCCTAACAATCAAAGTGTTGTACTTGATTCATACGATATGAGTGGTGGTTCCTATTTAGGAATTGCTAATGAGATGGATTGTGGAGCGTGTATCTCTAATCCTCCCGGTTGTGCTCAAGGAACGGGATGGACGTATTGTTGGTCTGAAATATATCCGCAACAAGGATTATTAAATGTTTTAGATGCAGGTTCTAGTCCAATTCCACCAACTGATGTTTCAAATAACTTAAATTATTTAATGCCTCAAAATCCGTTGTCGGGCTTAGTTGGTTGTCCATTGAATGGGACATGGAAAATGGAAATATGTGATAATTGGGCGATAGATGATGGTTGGGTATTCTGGTGGCAGCTTAATTTTGCACCGAGTTTATATCCTTCCCAATATTGTAATGGAACAGCAACTGTAGCTCCTTCAGGAGGTCAAGCACCTTATACTTATATGTGGTCAAACGGTGAAACAACACAAACCATAACAAATTTATGCTCTGGAAATTATTGTGTTACCGTTACCGATGCAAATAATTGTACAGCAACGACATGTGTTACTATTATTGATATTAATCTTACAATTGATTCTATTTCAAAAACCAATGCTTCGTGTTCAGGGGTATGCAATGGCACAGCCACTGTTAATACAACCAACGGTTTTGCGCCAATAACCTATTTGTGGTCAAATACACAAACTACGCAAACCATTACAAATCTTTGTGCCGGAACATATTCTGTTACGGTTAGTGAGGCAAACGGTTGCACGGCGGTAGATTCAGTTGTAATATCAAATGGTTTGAGCTTACAATCAACGGTCAATGTTACCAATACAATTTCATGTCATGGCGATTGCACGGCAGGTGCTGTTGTGTTAATGACAAACGGTCTGGCGCCCTATACATATAACTGGTCTCCCAATTCAGGAGATACGGGACCTATTATTTCTAATATGTGTGAAGGAACTTATAACGTTACAATTACCGATAATAACGGTTGTACAACAACAAATAGTGTTACTTTTTCTGCTCCACCTTCATTAGTTATTGATTCAGTTCAAATTCAAAATGAACAACCGTGTAATGCATCAAATAATGGTAGTATAACCATTTATGTCAGTGGCGGAACTCCACCTTATCAATATAACATTGGATCGGGAAATCAGGCAAGTAATCAGTTTACAAACTTACAAGCAGGAAACTATACTCCAACTATTACAGATGCCAATGGATGTCAGTTGGTAGGCAATATGTTAACGATTACTGAACCGCCTGTTTTATCCATTGATAATATTACTTCTTCGGATGTAACACCTTGTTTTGGAAGTGCCAATGGTACTATAACAATTACGGTTTCGGGTGGTGTGCCCCCTTATCAATATAATATTGGAAGTGGTAATCAAGCTTCTAATCTGTTTAATGGATTGTCAGGAGGTACTTATACGGTAACAGTAACGGACAATCTCGGTTGTACTATTGTATCCAATGCTGTTACCATTATTGAACCAACATTGCTAACTTTAGATTTGGTATCACAAACAGATGTGGCTTGTAATGGAGCTGCAACAGGAACGTTGGTTGTTACCGGAAATGGAGGTGTACCAGCTTATTCATACAATTGGACAGGTCCTAGTTGCCCATGTAGCGGGAACAGCCTTTCAAACTTATTAGGCGGGCTTTATTTTGCAACAGTTACCGATAATTTAGGTTGTACTGCTACCAATGTGTTTGAAATAAAAGATACCTCAAACTTAAAAATAGATACACTTGTTTTACAAAACCCATTATGTTTTAATCAGAATAATGGTTCTATTACAGTGGGAGGCTCAGGAGGTCAACCCCCATATTCGTATTTGTGGGATAGCGGATTGCCCTCACAACCCAATCAAACCAATTTAACAGCCGGAACTTACAATGTAACGGTTTATGATGCAAATAATTGCTCACGTTCGGCATCCATTACACTTATTAATCCGCAGCCTATTCAAGATTCCATTACAATAGATCAACCTATAGTTTGTAATGGCCAGTGCAATGCTGTAGTTACAGTTCATCCTTATAATGGAGTTGGAACATATACCTACCAATGGGATGATTTAGCCTCATCAACAACAGCGACGGTTTCAAATCTTTGTGAGGGGACATATCATGTAACAATTTATGATGCAAATTTATGTACAAAAGTAGATTCAATAATCATTAGCCAACCCTCACCAATCCTCAACACAATTACTCAAACTCAGGCGATATTATGTTATGGACAATGTACGGCTCAAGTTAACTCTTCTGTTTCAGGAGGTGTTGCTCCGTATTCATATTCTTGGTCAAGCGGAACACCGGCAATGAATAACGACAATAATGTTTGTGCAGGATGGTTATTTGTAACGGTAACCGATGCTAATGGTTGTTTGAAAGTTGATTCCATTAATATATCGCAACCGGATAGTATTCAGATAACATTTAATAATGTTACGAATGTTAATTGTCATGGTGATTGCAGTGGCCAGGCAACCACTCAGGTAAGCGGAGGAACTCCCGGGTATTCTTATCAATGGGATGCAAGTGCTGGCAATCAAACGACCCAAACAGCAACATTGCTTTGTGCCGGTTTCCATTTTGTAACGGTAACCGATGCTAATAGTTGTACAAATTCAAATTTTGTTCAAATATCCGATACTTCAAATTTGAGTATAAATATTCTTTCTCAACAAAGTCCATTATGTTTTGGTGGCAACGATGGTCAGATAAATGTAACAGGTACCGGCGGATATCCTCCTTATAATTATATTTGGGAAGATAACTCTACCGGTCCGGTTCATTCAAATTTGACCGCCGGAAATTATTTTGTAACGGTTACCGATGACAGCTTGTGTTCGGCTTCACTTTTAATCCCATTAGTTGAGCCACCTCAATTATTAGACTCAATAACGATTGATAATTTTATTACATGCTATGGCTCTTGTGATGCAGTTGTAACGGTTCATCCCTATGGTGGAACACCCAATTACACCGTTCAATGGAATGTTGGCTCAAATGCAAATACCATTTTTGGTTTATGTCAAGGAACATTTAATGTTACCATTACCGATGCCAATGGTTGCATAAGAATGGATTCTGTTACTATTAATCAACCGGATGAAATTGTTAACACGATAAACATTAATCAGTCTATAACTTGTTATAACAGTTGCAATGGCGAAGTTCAGGTTTCAAGTATTGGAGGAACCGGAGCCATTACATATGCGTGGTCTAATGGTGAGTCGGGGAATATTGCTCACAATTTGTGTGCAGGTTGGATTTGGGTAACAGCAACCGACGTAAATGGTTGTATAAAGATTGATTCTATTGAGTTAACCCAACCCGATAGCATTCAATTGATGATTACTTCAACGAATGTTGCATGTAGCAATCATTGCACAGGGACAGCCTTTGTTTTAGTAATGGGTGGATTGCCTCCGTATTCATACCAATGGGATGCCAATGCCGGCAATGCCACAACCCCTATTGTTAATAATCTTTGTGCCGGTTCATACATGGTTACTGTTTCCGATGCGTTGGGATGTACATCCATGAGCAATGCTATTATTTTAGATACTTCTAATTTGAGTAATGATACTTTATTATTGCAAAATCCTCTTTGCAACGGACTATGTAATGGTGCAATAACTGTAAGTGGGACAGGTGGTTA
>ENA-UOWE01001956-UOWE01001956.1-activated-sludge-metagenome-genome-assembly--contig:-NODE-1956-length-23766-cov-78.276960_pt1 | contig 23766 bp, 19 predicted proteins | sample MGYA00249841_ERZ761562 | MGnify/ENA primary metagenome ERZ761562 (study PRJEB28883, sample SAMN05720200) | activated sludge metagenome | isolation source: Anaerobic digester | place: Japan... | reverse complement strand
GGAAAATATATTATAGGGATGTTTATAATAATGAATGGCAGTGATGACTCCTGACTTAAGCAGTTGTTCGGTTCTAAATTACAAGGATATTTAGAGGATTGGATAAGCGGAAAACTGTATCTTTCAGAGCTATTGGAAAGGATCCGGGAAAACTTGAAAAAGCCGATACCTTTTGAGGCAACCCATCGCGACAAGGCAGCTTTTGATTAAAAAAAACTTGACGAGGATTGACAAAATGAAAAGAATGTAATTGGTTGCTTGGCTTTATATAGATTGTGAGAAACGAGGGATAACAGATGCCCTCAAAGAACCTGAGAAACAACGAGTTGGAATTTACACCAACATTTGGGGCTAAACTTAATTTGAGGTATTGCTGAACAGTATGGACAGAATGCCTACATAGATGAACAGAAGTAAACTAAAAGCGCTAAAAAAAGGAGTTAAAATGAAAAGAGCTTATTTGATTATACCCTTTGCCATTATTTTATTGCTGCTTACCTCTTGTGCTACAACAGGCGAAGAGCAGGCAACCAAACTTGTTACCAAATATGACATTGCCCTTACGAAAGTTAGTAGAGGCGGAGATGAAACTACACGAAGTAAAGCTCCTGTGGCTGATACTACCCTAGTAGATAAATTGCGTTACCATTATGATGACGAATTTATGCACACTATCTGGTATGCTTCCGAAAATGGCTTTGAACTGACCTTATACAATGCTTCGGATAAGAATATTATTCTGGACTGGGAAAAGGGTTTATATCTGGATTATGACAATATAGGCCATCGCTTGTTGATTTCCAGCACCCCTGATTCGGAAAAAGATAAACCCCAATCACCCAGCACAATACCTCCCCGTTCTAATATTACGGAAATTATCTATTCTGCCGATCATACCAATCCTTCAACCCTTTTAGGTGTTTATGTGCGCACTCCTCTTCTGCCAACGGAATACAAAAAAGCAGTCCGATTCAACGGTAAGGAAATGAAAATCCAGCTTCCCGTGAGAATTGATAATACCACCTATAACTATGAATTTACTTTCAAGATTGTTGGAGTGCGTCAGGAACAGGCAAAAAGCAATCTGCTATTCGGATAATTAGTTAAGCTTCCCTATTATTAAAGGTTGGCAATAAAGACAAGGTGGACTTGTAGAGTCCTTTTTGGCAAGTATAATTTGATTTTCCAAGAAGCATTGCTTACCCATTGCTTACCCAATACTAATGCCATCCGTAATGGGTAAGCAATGAGTAAGTAATGCTCCCAAGTAAGAAACTGTATTTTCTTCTCTTATTGTAAGATAACAAACAAAATAAAATATTTCGGGAGCCATCTCTGCCAAAATAACTTCTACACTACCTGCAAATTCTTTGGGCAGTGAGAACTCATAACGCTTTATTGGGTAAACGGAGGATACCATTCCTCTGCCAAAAATTATGCAAAGCTTTTGCTACCTCCGACTACACAAAAAAAACAGGATTGCGCTTTTCAGCGCAACCCTGTAATTTGTTACACCATAATAGATTATTCAATGGTGATTTCTTTTTTGGGAGAGGGCTCTTTCTTCGGAATTATAACTTTCAAAACCCCATCTTCCATCTTGGCTGAGATTTTGGAAACCTCAACATTCTCAGGAAGTAAGAGGTTACGGCGATAGCTTCCACTGTATCTTTCACAGCGGTAAACTGTGCCTTTGGTTTCTTCTTTAGTAACATTACTATTAGCTTCAATCATTAATTGATTATCATGAATGCTGATTTTAACATCGTCTTTCTTAAATCCGGGCAGATTTGCCAGAATCTCAAAGTCCTTATCATGCTCCACAATATCAATTGCCATAGCCCGGAAGTTATCTTCCTCTCCTTCTTCTTCGTAAAAACGATTGAAGAACTCGTCAAATAAGCTGAGCATATTGCTCACCGGTCTCAGTTCGTTTGTTTTGCGATATGGTACGATTTTCATTTTGAACCTCCTTGTTCATTTTATCGTTCACTAATTATTATAATCCAGTTTTTCCAAAAAGCAAGAAAAAAATTAGCAGTCAAAGTGCAAGAGTGCTAATTTCCTTTTATACAAAGAAAGTTTAGCCACCGAGAACACCGAAAACACCGAGAACACCGATATTTTTTATACAGAGAAAAAAGATTGGATTTAATATTTGTGTTAGAGCAAAAATACCTTTGTCTTTTTCTCTCTGCCCTCTGCCCTCCGCTCTCTGCTCTAGATTTAATACCTGTGTTAAATTAAATATAGCTTTGTCCTTCCTGCGTTCTTGTCCCTCCGGTACAAGCAGGAATCCACAGATGAAAAAAAATATTTATCCCTTTTCAAGCTGAAACCGATATTTGTTCTTAAGAGAACAAAGCGAAAGTAGCTACTCTGTTTATATAACCCAGCTGTCTAAAAAGGATAATTGACAAAAAGGCAAGGCAGGTATTTTTGGACTTCAGTTTTCCGCTTCCCGGAAATGCAGTTTAACTTGATACAAATTAAGGAAATAGAATGAAAGAAGAGTTTATCCGCAATTTCTGCATTGTGGCACATATTGATCACGGAAAATCTACCCTGGCAGATAGATTTTTGGAAGAGACACATATTATCGGTAAAGGAACAGAGGTCTCTCAGATTTTGGACAGTATGGATTTGGAACGCGAAAAAGGCATCACAATTAAAAGTCATGCTGTCCGAATGGTTCATAATTATCAAGGTCAGGATTATGTTTTGAACCTGATAGATACTCCCGGTCATGTGGATTTTTCTTATGAGGTTTCCCGTGCTTTGGCATCCTGTGAAGGAGCCATTCTTTTAGTAGATGCCTCTCAAGGAATTGAGGCACAAACAATGAGCAATCTGTATCTTGCATTAGATAACAACCTGGAGATTTTACCTGTAATTAATAAAATTGACTTACCCAAGGCAGATATTGAAGGCACGGAAAACGATTTATGCGAAATTTTAGGTTGCCTACCCGAAGAAATAATTAAAGTTAGTGCTAAAACAGGCGAAGGAGTAAAAGACCTTTTAGATGCTATCGTAACTCGTTTACCTGCTCCTAAAGGCAATCCCGACACGGCTCCCAGAGCATTGATTTTTGATTCCTATTTTGATATGTATCGGGGTGTTGTTGTTTTAGTGCGTGTTTTTGAGGGGAAATTACAAAAAGGCGATAAAATAAAGCTCTTTTCTACGGCAAGAGAATATGAAATTGAAGAAATCGGCTATCTGGGCTTAAAATTTTCTCCGCAGACAGAACTTACCTGTGGTGAAGCCGGTTATATAATTGCTAATATCAAAGAAGTTGCCGATGCCAGAGTGGGTGATACAATAACTTTAAGCAAAGGGGGTTGTGAAAATCCTCTTCCTGGTTTCAGAGAACCCAAACCAATGGTCTATAGCAGTATTTTTCCTATCAATGGAGAGGATTATGAAAATTTGGTGGAAGCCATTGCCAAGCTGAAATTAAACGATGCCTCCCTAATTTATGAAAAAGAAAGTTCTGCCGCTTTGGGATATGGATTCCGTTGCGGTTTTTTGGGTATGCTGCATTTGGAAATTGTGAAAGAGCGTCTGTTGCGTGAATATAATATTCCCATTATGGCTACAACTCCCAGTGTGCGATTTTTAATAAAACTGAAAAGCGGAGAAGAACTGCAAATCAATAATCCGGTTGATTTTCCTGATCCCAGCACTATTGAAAGTATTATGGAACCCTTTATGGATACGGAAATTATTGTGCCTACGGATTACATTGGTAATGTGTTAAAGTTAGTTCAGGAACGCAGAGGAATTCAAAAAGACATTCAGTATATAGATGAAAAAAGAGTTACTCTGCATTATGAGCTACCTTTAATTGAAATTATCTTTGATTTTTACGATAAACTGAAAACCGTTAGTCGGGGTTATGCTTCTTTGGATTATACTTTTAAGGACTATCGGGAAACAGATGTAGTGAAAGTAGATATCCTAATAAACGGTGAAAAGGTTGATGCAATGAGCTTTATCTGCCATCAGGATAAAGCATATAATTGGGGAAAAAGTGTTACTGAAACCCTTGCGGAAGTTATTCCGAAACATCTTTTTAAGATTGCTCTGCAGGCAGCTATTGGAGGAAAAATTATTGCCCGCAGCACTATCAATCCTTTGCGGAAAGATGTTTTAGCAAAATGCTACGGAGGTGATGTTTCCCGCAAAAGAAAGCTGCTGGAAAAACAAAAAGAGGGCAAAAAAAAGATGAAGGAAATTGGTTCGGTTTCCGTTCCCCAAGAGGCATTCCTGGCTGTGTTAAAAGCTGATAGGGAATAAAGGGTGGTTTTTTTTCAGAGCAGGCATTGTTTTTTAACACTCTTTTTCTGCCTTTCTTTTGGGCTTATTTTAGCTATAAATATTGGAAACATAAGCTTTCAAGGCATTTCCGGAATAGAAGAAATAGAGCTTTTTAAGGCAAGCGGTCTGCAAAAAGGACAGGAATACAATCCGGAACTTATTTCCAATGCCACTTCTAACTTGTATAAATATTTGCAGAATAAAGGCAGATACTTTGTTTGGATTTCCTCTCCGGAATTGATTCCGGAAGATGAAGGAACTGTTTCCCTGCTCTTTAAGATGCAAGAAAAAGCACCTTCCGATGAAGTAAAAATCCGCTTTCAGGGTATGCAGTATTTCAGTGAGGCAAAACTCTTTCAACTTCTACTGCTTTCACCGGAAAGAAATTATCACTTAAACCAGCTTTCCCGAATTATGCAACAAACCCTTTCGCTTTATCAAAGCAGGGGTTATCTCCTTGCCAAAGTTGAATTGGATTCTTTGGTTTGGGAAGAGGCATTGATCGCTTATATCGGAATTGATGAAGGCAAACCGTTACGCGTGAAAAATTATATCTTTAAAGGAAATAAAGTTACAAAGGACAAAACCCTCCTGCATCTTTCCGGTTTGGAAAATATTGACTTGATTACTCCCGAGGTCTTAACTCAAGCAGAAGAAAATATCCAGCGAAAGAGTTATATCCGCAATTGTAATGTGGAACCCGTAAATGAAAATACCTTGCTGATAAACATTGAAGAAGGTAAAATGACTTATCTGGAAGGCGTTTTAGGAATGAATCGGATTAACGAGGAACTGAAATTATCTGGTCAAATCCGTTTGCAATTCTTGAACCTGTGGGGTACCGACCGTGCCATAAAACTTTTCTGGAAACAAATTCCTACTTCCAATAGCGAACTTTCTTTGGCGTATCACGAATCAGGTATTCCGGGAATTCCCATTGCAGGAGATATTGAACTCTATAGAGCTCAACAGGATTCTACCTGGATAAAAACTCGCGGTAGTTTAGAAATTTATTATCAAATGCTGAAACACAGCTTAGGTATTGAACTGGCAACTGAATCCTTAAATCCCGGTGCCAGAAGACCTGCTATTATAAATAAGGAAAAGGCACAAAGTATAGGCGCTTTTTGGAATTATAGCAATTACGCAGGTGGTGTAAATCCCTATAAAGGTATGGAAATGAAATTTCTTTACCGTTTAACCGGAAGCAATCTGACAAAACATTTATATGGAGCTACAGAAGCAGGCGTGAAGGGCTATATTCCTATTAAAAAAAATCGCTTTGTGGGTTTCATAGGTACGGAAATTCGTAATCTGGAAAACAAAAATGCAGAACTCTGGCAACAATATAAAATGGGGGGCTATGGAACTTTGCGTGGCTATTATGAAGATGAATTCAGCTCTTTTCGCCTTGCCTGGATAAATTATGAATTACGCTATCGCCTTAATCCTGATTCGCGTATTTATCTACTCTTTGATCAGGGGTTTTTAGGCAAGGAAAAAAACAAGTTAAAGACCGATCTTTTTGGTCTCGGCTTCGGAATGAAGATAAATACACGCTTAGGAATTTTAGGATTGGAATATGCTCTTGGTTATAGGGATAAACACTTTGCCAATCTTGGTTCCGGGATGATTCATCTGGGCTTGGATGTGGCGTTCTAAAAAAAATACTTGCCAAGATTTTGGTATCCTAAAATGATGTCTCCAATAACTAAGTATATAGATGTGACTAAGGACTGTGTGAAGGATAGATGAGAGTTTTTTAACTCTATCAGGCCTTCAATAGAACCGGCAAATTTTTATATGTCTTGCCAAAACAAATCAAAAAAAAGAAAAAAACCTAAGTACCCGAAAGGGAATTTGCTTATGGAGGAATCAATGAAGAAAGTTCTCTTAATCACCTTGCTCGCTATGTTGCTGATCAGCACATTGGTTACTGGCTGCAAAAAGAAAGCAGAAGAGCCCCAGGAAGAAGTAGCTCCTATTGAAGAAACTACTCCTGCTCCTGATACAACAGTAGCTCCTACACAGAGCCAAACACCTACAACTACTACACCAACTGGTAAGTAGTTTATCAGCTAATAAACAATAGCGCAGTCCTTAAAAAAACGGGTGTCTTCGGATGCCCGTTTTTTATTTTAAGCTGATTTTTAGCCACCGAAAACACCGAAAGATTTATGCACACAGATTACACAGATTTTTAGCCACCGAAAGCACCGAAAGCACCGAAATTTATATATAATTATAACCAATAATATTAGTTCGTAGTTCTGAGTTCGTAGTTCGTAGTTGCTTATTAAAACTTATATTTTTCTCTTTTCTCTTTTTCTCTTTGTGAAAATAATCTCTTTTCTCTTTTCTCTTTGTGAAAATAATATCTTTTTCTCTTTTTCTCTTTTTCTCTTTTCTCTTTGTGAAAATAATCTCTTTTTCTCTTTGTAAAAACAATCTCTTTTTCTCTTTTCTCTTTGTGAAAAATAATCTCTTTTTCTCTTGACAAATTTAGTGGCACTAATAATGAAGGTTTAAGATGTTAATATTACTCATTTCTAAGTGTAGCTAACATCGGAAGGAGATAATTATGATTGGAGAACGACTTAAACAGATTCGTCAAGTATTGGGAATCAAACAGGTTGATTTAGCCAAGGTCTTAAAGATTAATCCTTCCGCTATTTCTCAAATGGAAAGTGGCAGAACAAATCCTTCTCTGGAAACGCTTTCGGAATTGGTGGTAAACTATAATGTGAATCTGCACTGGTTAATAACGGGTATAGGAAAAATGTTTAATACTGCTAATGATACATCTTCTCAGAATGGTTCTTGGGATAATTTTCAGAAGCTCTTAAATGACCGTTTGGAAGAAATTGTGCAGGCACATTTGGATTTAATGGATTCCGACACTGTAGAAATTCCGGTTAGTGGAGAAATTGCAGCGGGTGAACCAATGGAAAATTATGGTACTTTATTGGATGTTGTAACAGTGCGCCGTTCCTTGATCAATGGTTCTTTGAATAATTTTGTGGCTTTAAGAGTGAATGGACGTAGTATGGAACCGGATATTAGAAATCAGGATGTGGTGTTAATCCGTTATTGTAATGAATGGCGAGAGCTGGCAGGCAAGATTTGTGCGGTGCGTATTGATGGAGGAATAACATTAAAGCGTTTGATTTTGGATGATGTTCAAAAGATGATCGTATTGCTTTCCATAAATGAAAAGTATCAGCCGATTCTGATTGATCCTGATAGTCATACAGATGTTACACTAATCGGTTCGTTATATTTTTTATTCAGGATATTACCTTAAGGAGGGATAAGTAAATGACTTTAGTTTATCTTCTTATTATTGTAGCCATCGTCTTTGCTATTGTAAATTTATATATTTTACTTTCTCAACAGCATAAGGGTAAGGAAAATGGAAATATCAGTGAATTGAAGGGTGCCTTTGAGACCTTTGAACGCTATAATCGTGAAGAAATGAGCAGTTTACGAACTGAACTTTTAAGTATCAGTGCTGAAAACAGAAAAGAACTTAGTGACTCTATTAAAGCTCAAAATGAGGTCTTAATAGCACAAACAACTGCCAGCAGGGAAGAACTGAATAATTCCTTTAATGCCCTAAAACAACAGATTAATAACGATTCTGCCGTTAATCGGGAAGAACAGAAAAAAGCATTGAACGACCTTTCCGAGAATTTTACCCGCAGAATGACAGACCTGATAAATATTCAACAACAGGAAGCAGAAACATCGCGTAAGACATTGGAAACTAAAATGGAACAAATTCGTCAAAATAACGAGACCAAACTGGAGCAAATGCGTCAAACGGTAGATGAAAAATTGCACGATACCCTGGAAAAGCGTTTAGGTGAAAGTTTTAAACAGGTTAGCGAGCGTTTGGAGCTGGTACATAAAAGTATGGGTGAAATGCAAAGTTTGGCAAATGGAGTGGGAGACCTTAAAAAAGCCCTTACCAATGTTAAAAGGCAGGGAGTTTTAGGGGAAATCCAATTGGCGAATTTACTGGAAGACATTCTTACTCCGGAGCAGTATGAGAAAAACTTCCGACCCAATAAAAACCGTGATGAAAAAGTAGAATTTGCCATTCGCCTGCCAGGAAACTCGGAAAAAGAGGAATTTGTATATCTGCCTATAGATGCCAAGTTTCCTATAGCGGACTATCAAAATATTATGAATGCTTATGATTTGGGTGATTTGGCGGAAGTGGAAAATGCCAGAAAAAGTATGGTGCAAAGGATTAAAAATTGTGCCAAAGATATACGGGATAAATATATTAATCCACCTGTTACTACTGATTTCGGAATGCTTTTTTTACCTTTTGAAGGTCTTTATGCTGAGGTCTTACGCAGTCCGGGACTTTTTGAGACAATTATGCGAGATTATCATGTTATCATTTGCGGTCCAACTACCACTGCTGCGGTAATTAACAGTTTGCAGGTGGGTTTTCGGACCTTGGCAATTCAGAAGAAGACCTCAGAGGTTTGGAAAATCCTTGCCTCCATCAAACTGGAATTTGGTAAGTTTGGAACTATTTTGGAGCAAACCCAAAAGAAACTGCAAGAAGCATCAAATAATATTGAAAAAGCAAGTCACCGCAGCCGTCAAATAGAAAAACGACTGGATAAGGTTCAGGAATTGCCTGTGGAAGAGGCAGAAATAGAACAAATTCTGGATGTTTGATTGGCGGAAGAACAACATCCTGTCTTGCTATTTTTTCTTTTATAAGTTGACAAGGACATCAACTTTCCGGGCAAACAAGGTTGACGGAAAACATCAACCTTCCAGGACTGCCAAACAAATACCTTCTGTTTTGATAATTCCGGCTGACGAAGCAGTTATAATATTACTGATTCCGCGTGATTGATAGTCCCTTATTACGAGGTCGTTCAGGGGATATTTCAGGTTTTGGGACCAGGAAAAAACAACTTTTTCGGAGAGTGGGATAAGAGAAAGCAATTTTCCCTGGCAATTGTTAAATTCTATGCTATCTGGCAGAATAAAAATGGACTGGCTTTCACTTTCAATCCTATAAGGAACAGGGTAGGATATTCTTTCGCCTCTTGGACTTTTTATTTTTAACAAATTTATAGCAATAGCCAAAGCGTGATCAAAGCGACCTTGCATATCGTTGCAGATAATTATTTCCCGATAGCATTGTTGCTTTAAACACCAATCCAGTGCCAGTTCGGTATCCGTTTCGTTTTTTTCCGTAGGATGCTGGTGGAAGGGGATGTAAGCATATTTTTCAAGCATTTCGGGTTCAATGGAATCCAGGTCTCCAATCAGAACAAAAGGTTCTAATCCAAGCTCATCTATTTTTTTTATGCCGTTATCAACAGCGATTAAATGGTCTTTTCTTTGGATATTTTTATAGTGGGAAACAATATCTTGGGGAGCGTGATTGGTAAAAATATAAGCGCGGTTATTATTAACGCATAACATAGAGAGGTTCATCTATTCGGTTCAAATAAGCAACAGGATTTACTTTTCCCAGATTATTATGCACTTCATAATGCAAATGAGGACCTGTAGAAATTCCCGAACTGCCCATCAGACCTATAATTTGACCTTTTATAACTTGATCACCGGAACGCACCATATAGCTGTAGAGATGACCGTAAAGCGTTTGATATCCATTTTCGTGATTGATTATTATCCTTTTACCATAACTCGTTTCATAATCGGTAGTTACCACAGTTCCGGCTGCAGTGGCATAAATTGGAGTTCCTGCCTCATTGGAAATATCAAGACCATAATGGAATTCAATTTCATTCCGAATAGGATGAACTCGCAAACCCCATCCGTCTGAAATTCTGCCGAAAGTAGGATAAATAGAAGGTATATAATCGGCAGGATTTTCCCCTGTAGGCAAAGCAGGAATTGCTTGCGCCGGTTCTGAAATCAGCACCAGAATTGTAGCCAGCTTTGTTTCCAGGTTTTCCATCTGATTGCGCAAAGGCGGTTCAAAAACAAAGTCCGCCTTTTTTCCCTGCTTAAAATTCAGGGCAGGATAGTTCTCTGAGTTCTCATTAATTTTTATTTGTAATTCATTTAATCTCTTATAGATAGAATCTACAGTAGCGGAGTAAAAATCAAGTTTGGCACGTAGTTCCTTATTTTCCGTTTCCAACCGCTTGAGAACTTCGTTACGATGAGAATTGCTACCTGCCATTGTGAACATAATAATTGTGGAAACAAGCAAAAATGCCAAAAGCACAATTATCAAAATAAAGGCATAATGAGGCAGGGTGAAGCTGTGTTTAACTCCATCCATTCCAACTTGATAGCTTATTTTCATTTTACCTTTGTTGATAAATTCGTTTTCCACTGGCGTCCTTTTCTCTTATCTTTTTTCTTTCTATATTATGCAAAATGCGAACCAAAAATGGTTATTTGGCATCCCGTAGGGGAATCGAACCCCTGTTGCGTGACTGAGAATCACGAGTCCTAGGCCACTAGACGAACGGGACACAAATTGTTTCCTTATTTTTACCCTATAAATTGGCGACCCCTAGGGGAATTGAACCCCTCTTGCAAGAATGAAAATCTTGAGTCCTAACCAATAGACGAAGGGGTCGCAAACTGGTGATCCAGGTTGGAATCGAACCAACGACTCTCTGCTTAAAAGGCAGATACTCTACCGCTGAGTTACTGGACCTTTTTTCTGCTTATCTTTTAACTAAAAATTTAGAGGTGTGTTCTATGTCAAGTAAAATCGCATTTATTTTTTAACACCGAGATCACTGAAGGCATTATGCGTTCTCACTTATTTTTTCAAATCGGCGTTTTTGCTGGCTTGCGATATCATGATTATTTCAAATATTTTTTGTATGGCATTGTATAACTTGCGATTATGGCCGGCACTCTTTTTATTTTTCCGAGAAGAAATTCCGTAGAAACGACAGGTTTTAACGACGGGTTTTAACCCGGCGTTATGAAGATGGAAGATATCTTATTTCCTTTTTGCGAATGAGTTCCGTAGTAAATTGGAAGTTGCCAATGCATTTGTTCTCAACTGCATTTTGGGGGTTAAGTAAAGTCCATTGTTTTCAGAGCATTTCAGCTTTTTCCAGCTTGAATTGCTGAAGCATTGCTTACCCATTACGGATGGGATTAGCAATGGGTAAGCAATGAGTAAGCAATGCTATTAAGGAAGAAAATGGAATTATATTTATTTAGTAGGAGTTAGGAAAATTTAGGGGGAAGAAGAAAATAATATATCTGTAACTCCATATTTTATATGGTTTTAATATTCATAAACTCTATATAATAAGATAAATCCTATAGTGATGGCAGTTAGATAACGACGAGTTTTAACCCCAGCACATATTCTATTTTAACTCACAATTTTCACCGGGGGGAAAGTTTTGAGAAAGTTTTGACTCACAATTTTCACTTGCCCTCCAGGTTCACACATCCCACAAACATCTTCATTTGCAACCGAGTTATAACTTGTTTACGAATTAGAAAATTGTGAGTTAAAACAAGAACCAGAATTTGTGACTTCGGGGTGTACTTTTGTTTTAACTCTAAATCGAGCTTCAGCTTTGAAAGTAGAAGGCAACAAACAAAATTATCTGTTACCTCAGAATATAGTTTCAAACACAAAAGGGTCGGTTTAGAGTCAAAACAAGAACCCACTATTTCGCTATTTTACAATTTGATGTAAGAATTACCGCTGCTTTTAGCTATCAGTCCTTTCAATTCCAAATTCAGCAGTAAAGTAGAAAGTTTCCCAAAACCGAGACCCGCTTTCAGCATAAATTCATCAAAGGTAATTTCTTTTTGTGCAGAAGACAAAATATCATAGAGGGTCTGTTCTTCGGATGACAGTTCCGGAATAATTTCCATTTGTTCTTTTGGAGAAGCAACTAAGCCCAAATCCATTAAGAGGTCATTGGCAGAACTGATTAAGGTAGCACCCTGTCTGATGAGCAAATTAGGACCTTGGGCATTGCGATTATTGATATTTCCTGGCAAAGCATAAAGCGGTTTATTTTGTTCAATGGCAAATTTGGCAGTGAGCATAGCTCCGCTATTTAAAGAGCCCTCAATAACTAAAACGGCATTGGCAAGAGCACTTATTATTCTATTACGGGAAGGAAAATTCCAGCGTTCCAGTTTGCTTCCGGGTTCATATTCACTAACCAGAGCTCCGTTTTCGCATATATTTTCTGCAAGTGTTTTATTCATAGGGGGATAGATATTATCCAAGCCGGAGGCAAAAACGGCAATTGTTTTGGCTTTTGCTTTCAGAGCTGTCTGATGAGCTATAGTATCAATTCCCATAGCTAAACCACTGACAACATTCACTCCTTTTGCGCATAAGGGAGAAAGAAGTTTACGACACATTTCCAGTCCGTAGGAAGTTGGTTTACGAGTTCCTACAACTGCGATACAAAGGTCTTTCAAGGTTCCCGTAAGGTCACCTTGGTAATACAAAATCAAAGGTGGATCAAATATTTCTTTTAAGGCAGCAGGATAATCGGGATCGGTTAAACAGAGATATTGAAGCTGATGTTTTTCCATTAAAGTTAAAATTCGTTTGTTGTCTTCAGGCAGGATAAATTCGCTTAAGTGCTTGATTGTGGGGGGTTTTAGTTTGCCATTTTGATAAAGCGGATGAGAGGGATTGCCCACAAATTCTTGAGGATCAGGAAAACTCTGTAAAAGTTCCAGTGTTCCTTTTGAACCTAAAAGGGGAGCTGATTTCAAGCAGAGCCATGCTTTATAGCGTTCCATCTAACGGCTCTGCTGTAATATATTGTAAATTTTGTATTTAAGTTCATCTAAACCGTCTTTGCTGACTGCGGAAATAGCAAAAATTTCATCATTATATTCCTTTTTGAAGGCATTGCGTATTTCCGTCAATTTCTGCTTTAAGTCCTCGGGAGAAAGAGTATCTGTTTTACTGATTACAATTAAATGGGGTTTTTTATCCATAAAGGAATCATAAAGATACAGCTCCGACCTCAAAGTTCTGTATGCTTCCAAAGGATCGGGAGTGGCAATATCAATTAAAAAAAGCAAGAGATGAGTGCGCTGAATATGACGCAAGAATTGATCTCCCAATCCCTTACCTAAATGCGCTCCTTTAATTATTCCCGGAATATCAGCCATCACAAAATTCTGATAATCACCAATATAAACAACCCCCAGCATCGGTTCCAAAGTAGTAAATTCATAGTCCGCTATTTTAGGACGAGCTGAAGATAACACACTTAAAAGAGTGGACTTACCTGCATTGGGAAAACCCACTAAACCCACATCAGCCATCAGTTTCAAAACCAGTTCCAGCTCCATCTCCTCTGTCTTAACACCAGGAGTTGCAATTCTTGGTGCCTGATTTGTGGGAGTGGCAAAATTGTAATTTCCTTTTCCTCCGGAGCCACCTGCGGATAAAATAACCTTTTCTCCGGCTTGTGTTATATCAGCCAGTTTATATTTTTTGTTTTCTTCAAGCACATAAATTTCAGTGCCTAAAGGAAGACGCAGAATACAATTCGCACCTGAAGAACCGGTTTTTTTTGCTCCAGCACCTGGTTTTCCGTTTCCTGCTTTGAAGAATTTATGATAACGATAGTCCAAAAGAGTATTTAAATTGCTGTCTCCAACGGCAATAATATCTCCTCCCCTTCCTCCATCTCCTCCATCAGGACCACCTTTAGGCACATATTTTTCGCGTCTGAAACTGATTGTGCCATCACCTCCGTTTCCGGATTTGATTTTTATTCGTGCGTAGTCAATAAACATATCTGCTGTTACTTTGCCACCACAAATTTGCGCTTAAGCGTCTGTTTTCCGTTATCTACTTTCATAAAATATACTCCTGAAGATAATTGTTTTCCGGAGACCATTCCTTTCCAATTGATATTTAATTCGCCGTTTCCGGTTGGGGGCTGATTTATTTCTGCCACTTTTTGTCCTTTGATATTATAAATTTCTATGCTTACAGGACAGTTACACAAGCCCTTCAAATTTATATTTACCGGCAAAGAATAAACCGGATTGGGCATAGTGCAGGATAATAAAGAGGGAATAAGGTAACCATCTTGATTTCCAACAAAATGAACAACATCCTGAACTATATCAAAACCGTTATCACTAAACCGCCAAATAAGAGAATCAACTTCTATAACGGGTAACTGTAAAGTGTAAGTTACAGGGAAAGAATAATCCAAACCTGTAGGCAAAAATTGCAATATTGTGCTATCCGGTAAGATAGCTTCACTTATTAGAGGAAAATCCGCATCCGCATCCCAATAATCAATCAGTAAAATTCCCGTTGAGGGATTGTAACCATTGAAAGTGCAAACAGGAAGTGTATTCTGGCTCACCTGATAATAATTATCCTGAAAGATAATAAAGGCAGGAGTGCTATAATCGCCAAGCCCAATCTGTGGTTCCAAATTTGCTAAATCCATATCTACTTTCAGCGTAAGCCCTAACATCATTATAGCATCCGGTAAAGCACCAAAATTTGGATCGGTAGTTAAATCGCTGATATTACAAGCAAGATTTAATGCTCCTCCCGAAACCTGACTTTGAACATTGCCTAAACGGGTAAAAACAGGTTGCTGTGTGGAAGAATCATAACCAACTTTATACAACCCGCTGGAAATTAAACCAGGAATATTAAAACTATAGACCATCGCATAACCTACACTATCTATCAACGAGGTAATATTGCCCAACACGGAAAGATATACATTGTAACTGGTTAGTGAATTCATTATCGGATAACTACCGCTGCAGTTCTTCATTGTAAAATATATTTTATCGGAACTAATTGCAGTGTAGGACTCCCGTAAATCTAGATTTTGAGAATATACCGTTACACTATCCCCTTCTGCATCTGTTCCAATATAAGCCATTTTATTTAATTGTGGAGGAAAAGTATCACTATCCCAATAGGCAGAATGCATCATTGCTACGGTTTCACCCATTTCTTCAATGCTATAATGAAGTCGGTAACGCAATTTTTGATTAAAACTATAGGGTGCCAATGCTTCCTTTTCTCCTGCAGATATATCATAAATAGTTGAATTCTGCCAGGGCGCATCATTGGCACTATAATAAAACTCCGGATTTAAGGTCCCTTCGCTTAAGTCCTCCCAACGCAAATGAATATAGCCATTTTCATCTCTGGAACTATGACGAATGTTCCCAAACGGAATTTCATACTGAGCCATAAGTAAAGTAGTTATACCCACTAAAATAACTGTTAAAATATGTTTCATCGCTACCTCGCCTTCCTGAAACTGGCTAATACCATATATATTTGTAATTCCTGCTGTTCTCTGTCCTTATTGAAAAAGCAGGAATACATTATCCTTCTTTGCAAATGCTTAAAGGCATTAAAATCACTTTACCTCTATTATTTGTACTATTTATAATATAATACTGTAAAGCCCAGCTTATGTCAAGTATTTTTTGCTGTTCATTTTCTACAGGAAAAGTTCCTGACCAAAGATGATATCTTCAACAATAGGATTTTATAACAGATTTGCCCTAATCATCTTATTGAGTGAGTAATGAAGAGGTGGTAATTATCCAAGCATAGCTTTTAAAATCTGATTTGAGATCATATAGTGATTATTTACTACTTTTGGCTAAAAGGATATTTCCCCAGTCATTCATAGCAGAATATTACAAGTATAGAGTTTCAATACAAGAAACGAAACAAGTAGATATTGATTAGTTTAGAATGAGAGCTGTATAATAGAATATTATTTATTAGTTCTCTGGTTTGGATAACCTGATAATAGGAAACTATCTGGTTTCAAAAAATAGCTTTGGGACAGAAAAATTCTAATTCCTAAAACATCTAAACAAGAACCAATTTTAAACCTAAATCACTTCATCAAAATAAAAATTGTTCAAACCGAATTGAGTTTTCTATTATATAGATATTGCTATTCCGAAAAGATCAATAAAACATAGGTTTTTTATTGTTGAACCAAGTGGAATTTCAAATCCTAACAGTTTTATCTTCAAATGTTTTCCCTGGCAATCTAATACAAGGGGTTTATTACTCCAAAACATGTCTTGCTGGGGATTCCCGCAATTATATTTTTTGTCTATTAGATCCAATAGATCCGGTTATCTGCCTCCTATTTCTTTTGCCACCGCAACAACAAGTTTTAACTCCAGTACTACAAACTAAGAACTTTTCGCTTAAGGGTATCATAAATCCTCAAGGCAGCAGATGCGGTATAATTGTCAAAAAGTTCTTGACAATATAAATAGGATATTTATTAGTGTCTTTATGAAAAGTGAAGGTTTCTGCCGAAATTATGGAAGAGAGATAAAGGACTGAAGAGAAAAGGAGTTTATGAAGGTGAAAAACATCAGCTTAAAGTTAAATTCCTCCAAGAGGAATGGTTTTTTTGCCAGGCAAGAGAAGAATGATAGTGTGTTCTTGATGAAGAAATATAGATATATTTGGTTAAGGAGCGTAGTAACAGGTTTATTCCTTATTTACTTACGATTATCAAAAGATGTTATTTCGGTTCCGCTCTTGTTGTTCAGGAAAAGTGATCATTCTCACTGGAGCGGTGTATCAATAAAGCAATCAGGAAAACAATTTTTTACTACTACCTACTAATAAGGGAGAATAAAATGAAAAAATCACTTATCGTTCTGCTTATTGTTTTAGCGATGAGCAGTTTTCTTTTTGCTGCGGAGTATACCATTGTAGATGGTAGCTCCAATAGTTATCATATTCCCGTTAACGGAAATTCCAATTATGGATGGAGCCGATTTATTTTTACAGCAACGGAGATGAGTAATGTGGGAATAACCGGTTCGTTTACTATTTATTCTATTGCTTTCAAAATTAACAATGATGTTTCCGATTATACTATGGATAATCAGAAGATCTATTTTGGTTACAATTATAACAGTACTCTTTCTGGTTCAACAAGTTATCCCAATCCCGGTAGCAGTAGTTCATTTACCAAGGTCTATGATGGCAGTATAACTTTTAATGGACCAGGCTGGATGGAAATTATTATAACCACGCCTTTCAATTTTACTTGGGACGGTTATGCGGGTTTAGATGTTGTTTGGGAAAACTGGGATGGCAGCAAAATCAGCAGTGGTTATCCAAAATTTTATTATACTTCCAAAAGCAATATGGCAGTTTACAAAGAATCAGGAACCGGAACTTCTTTTCCAACCAGTGCTGGAACCACTTCCAACAATCATCCCAGTTTTAAAATTATCACACCTCCCACTTCTATACCCAATCCTGCAATAAATCCTGATCCTGTAAATGGTGCATCAGGTGTAGCAATTGAAAAAGAACTGAAATGGGCAAGCGGAGGTGGTTCACCCATAAATTACATAGTCAATTTGGGAACCGATAATCCTCCAACCAATATTGCTTATAATGAAGTTGTTACTGCAACCAAATACACTCCTGCAAACAGATTTGATTATGGGACTATCTATTACTGGCAAGTGATACCTCATAATATTATTGGCGATGCACAAGATTGTCCAATTTGGAGTTTTACCACAATGGATGATCCTTCCATTGCTACTTTTCCTTATCAGGAGAGTTTTGATACGGCAGTTCCCCCTAATAGTGATTGGTTGATGAGAACTGGTGCTTTGCAAGACCCAATTACTTTAAGTCCTACAAGTATATGGGAACAGGATGACTGGCTGAATATTCCTGGAACCGATAAGGCAGCCAGAATCAATATATGGGGTACAATAAACGGTTGGTTGATTACTCCCATATTTAATATACCGGATGATAGCTATTATCTTTCTTTTGATTTGGCAGTGCTAAAATATAATCAAACCCCAACCGGAACACCTCCAGTTTATGCTCCGGATGATAGATTTGCTGTTTTAATTGGAGATGGATATAGTTGGTCTACAGCCAATATTGTAAGGGAATGGAATAATACGGGTTCTCCTTATGTTTACAATGATATCAGAATCAGCGGAGAGAAAGTAGTTATTCCCTTAACCGGGCATAGTGGCCACTGTCGTTTTGCCTTTTATGCCGGTTCCACAATTTCTAATGCCGATAGTGATGTTATGATTAACAATATAGAAGTTGCCGCTTTCAGTAATCTTCCCTTAGCTGCTCAAAATCCCATTCCTGAAAATAATGCTCAAGATGTACCTCTTAATGCTAAACTGTTTTGGGATGCTGGAGGCAATGCACCTGTTTCCTATAACTTATATTTGGGACAAACTCTTCCCGGAACACCCGTAGAATGTTTATCGCCACATTACACTCCTGCAGCTTTAGCTTATGGAACAACATATTCCTGGAAGGTTGTTCCTGTAAATCCAATAGGGGAAGCAATTGATTGTCCTGTTTGGAATTTTACTACCACTGGAACAGCCACGGTTGGTGCCGGTACAGTTACCATCAATGATGTTCCGATAAATCCCAGCGTAGAAATTTCCGGCTTAGAAGGTGAAACATTAATAAGTGCCAGTGCCAGTTTTGCTCCGGAAGGTATTGGTTTACCTAATGCTGGTTTAGTAATTCAGTTAAGCAGTTCGGGAGTTAATCTTACAGGAAAACATATAACGATTAATCATTCGCTTGGCTTTGTCCCTTCCCAGATTGCTTATCGTATTTTACCCAGTGAAACATATCATATTATTTCCAATCCGGGAACCTGGACTGCTGAAACGGTTAGCTTTATTTTGGAAGCTAAAGCGGATGGTGATGTGGATATTGTTTTTCCGTTGGATGCAGAATCCACTTTACCAGTGGAGCTATCATATTTTAATGCCATATACACAGCGGAAAATTATGTTACCATAAGCTGGGTAAGCCAATCGGAAACAAATCATAGCGGTTATAATATTTTGCGTAGCGAAGATAGAATATTTGCCAATGCTATTCGGATAAATCCAGTTTTGATAGATAAAGGAACCGAACTTGGAACTCAGATTAAATATAAATTTATTGATTCTGAATTTGCGCCTAATACGGTTTATTATTACTGGCTTGAAAGTATTTCCTTGAATGGTGAAACGCAATATTTTGGCCCTGTTTTTGTTATGACGGGAGAAAATGATTCTGAACCAGAAACTCCTGAATTACCCTTTATAACAAAATTGTATAATGCCTATCCTAATCCTTTTAATCCTCATACGGTTATAAGTTACAGTATATCTAAACCGGCAACTGTAACTTTGGAAATATATAATTCCAAAGGACAGAAAATCCGTTCGTTCATAAACAACCATAATTCAGCGGGAATTTACAGTATGAATTGGGATGGCAAAGATGATACAGGTAAAACAGTTAGTAGTGGTGTATATATCTATCGTATGAAAACCGATAATTTCCAACAAAGCAAAAAAATGCTACTGACAAAATAATTCGCTGAAAGCGGAAGTTAGTGTAAGAATCCCGGGTGAAAATGCCCGGGATTTTTTTAACTATTGAGAACACCGAAAACTTTTAAACTGCAGACAGACCTCTTGACTTCAAGACCTCTCGCCTTCGTGCTCTCCAGTCCTCAATGGCTTAAAAAATAAGTAAGCAAGCAAATAGAGAACTGCCCAACCAATAAGGAAACCGAGAATTCTGCCTGGTTGAAAAGGACAAAAAAACTGGAACAGGACAAACTGTTTGCTTTTTGCCTGATACTTTTGTATAAAAGGCGTGAAAACAGAATCCGGAGTAGCAGAATTTACTTCTTCCAAGAGTGCAACAAGTTCTAGGTGTTCACTGCGTTTGTTTTTATAGTGATATTTATCATCCAGTAAGTTTTTCTTTGCCAGTTCGGGCAGTTTTGCCTGGAGAGCAATAACACCTTGTTGAAAAAGTTCCCAGGATAAGCTGTCGTCCACCAATTTATAGTATTCGGATAAATTTACGAGTGTTTTCAACATTCCGGAAAGGGAATAGGGTTCGGTAGGAAATTCCTGAAACCAAATGCCACCTTTTTTTTCATAAAAACTGAAATTGCCTTTTTCCGGTTGCAGGGTATAGAGCATTTTCCTGGCTTTAATAAATGTTTCGGGGCTACGCAGGTTGCCTGCTCTTTCTGTTAAAGCAAGCATTGTTGCACTATGACTGGCGGAACTGAACCAGGGTTTTTTTAAATGTGCTTTTGGGTAATCATAATTATGGGGAATATTACTATTTTCATCCAGATGCTCTTCCAGCCATTTACTATACAGCAAAAAGGCATTTTTCCGCGGTTCCTCAATGCGGGTTTTATAAAAGCGGGAGGACTCATAAGCAATGAATTCAGGATCATAAACCTTTCCGGCAGAGGGATAATAACGCATAGGAATGCCATTTTTGTCCATTGTAGGCATTTCCACAAAAGAACTGCCAAAAATACTTAAACAGGTCTTACTCCAAAAATCGGCAATAAGGGTCTCTGCTATTTGCCAAATTGCTATGGCAAAAATAAGACCGATGAGCAAAGGTATCAGGTGATGTTTCAATTTATTCATATTTACCTTCTTTTAAGTTAAGAATCATTTACACTTCAAGTGAGGAGTCATTGGCGTCTTTATAACTTTTGTCCTTGTTGATAACCTTTGGACGCAAAGGACTCATCACGACGATAACAAAACCTCTCATAGGTTACACTTTCTAACACGGTTAAAATAGGTAAGGGACTAACAGTGTCTTCCGGCAACACAAAACTTGCGGAGGAACAGCATCCTACTTCTACACAGAGAAAAGCAAAGAGAGAAAATAAAGGATTGCTTCAAATACAACTATACAAGCACCAGTAGGTAAATTTAGCAGAAAACTAAAATAAAATCCTATAAAAGCGGAAAAAACAGCTACCAGAACAGAGATAACTATTGCTTTGGAAAGCCGATGCACAAGATTAAAAGCGATTACTGCAGGCAAAATAAGTTGAGCAGTTACCAGAATAATTCCTGCGCTTTTCACATTGATAACAATATTAGCAGCTAAAAGCAGCATAAAAATCAGGTTCACCAGGTCTGTTTTAATCCGATAGACCTTAGCCATCACAGGATTATAGGTTAAATAAAAGAGTTCCTTATAAAAAAAGCAGACAAAGGCAATATTCAAAACGGATAAAACAGCCAGAGTAATTATTTCGTTTCTGGTAATCAGCAGAACATTACCAAAAAGGTAGCTGGCAAGGTCAAAACTGTAATTTTTTGAAAGAGAAATTAGGATTATACCCAGTGCCATACTTAAGGATAAAAATATGGTTATCGTATTGGATTCCTGAATGTTATACTTTTTGGCGAGCAATGTTATTCCCAAAGCAATCAGCATCACAAAAATCAGGGTAGTAACAGTTAAATTCAATCCTGCCAATATAGCCAGGGCAATTCCGGCAAAAGCAATATGGGAAAGTGCTTCACCCAAATAGGATATCCGCCTTAAGGTGACGAAAGGAGCAAAAACAGCTAAAGAAATTCCCGAAAGCAAAGCACCCAAAAAAGCATAAACCAGAAACGAAAAGCTAAACATTTTTGCCTAATAATCCTTTTCAATAATCCGCAAACTATCACCAAAGGTTTTATGTATCACATCCGCATCTATAAGTTCCATCTGATTATGACAATGCAAACGGCGATTCAAGCAAACCAGAAAACTGCAATATTTAGAGAGAGTAGTCAAATCGTGAGAAATAGTTATAATCGTTTTGCCTTTGCTATTGAGTTCTTTTAGCAGGGCAAAAAAACTTTCTACGGAAGGACGGTCTAAACTTGCTTCCGGTTCATCAAGGATAAGATATTTGCTTTCCGATACCAGGGCACGCGCTAAAAGGACTCTTTGAAATTCACCTCCGGAAAGTTTTCCAATCAGTTCTTTTGCCAGATGAGCAACTCCTGTTTGTTCCAATGCCTCCATTGCTTTTTGTTTATGGTTTTTATTAAAATGCGTTCCCAAAGGAAGTTGACCTGCCACACCCATTAAAACAATATCCAAAGCGGTTGCAGGAAAGGCATTATCAAATTCCTCATATTGGGGTAGATAGCCAATGGTATTATTTTTCAGCCAGTTATAGTGTTCCACACCATCTATAAAAATACTGCCTTCTTTCAATTCCAATAAACCGAGAATCAGCTTTACCAAAGTTGATTTACCTGCTCCGTTAGGACCTATAATAGCGGCAAATTCACCTTCGGCAAGTTCCAGAAAAATATCTTCCAGAATTATCTTGCCGTTTATTTTGTATTGGAGGTCTTTAATTTGAATCATTAGTATTGCTAAAATCCCGCTTTCATCTTTTGCCAGTTGCTATCTATCAATTCAGCAATGGTTTGTGCTTTGCCGTCACTACCTAAAGGATCAAGGGTAAGCAGTTTCAAGTTAAATTCTTTAGAGAGTGTTTCACCAGCTTTTCTATCCATTTGCGGTTCCAGAAAAATAGCTTGGACATTATGTTCTTTTATGATGTTGCCCAGGAGAGCAAGTTCTTTTGGAGTAGGTTCTTTACCAGGACTTTCCTGCACAAAGCCCAATTCCTCAATATCAAATTCCTGGAGGAAATAGTGGAAAGCATTATGATAGGTAATAATTGCCGGGTTTTTGTATTGATCTCTTTCCGTTTTAATTTTATCAATTAAATTTTTTAGTTCCTGTTGCATTTGTTGAGCATTGTGTTTGAAGACAAAAGAAGAATTGGGAAAGCGAGTGCTAAGTTCTTTTTCCAGAAAACTAATGAGGCGAATCATTAACGAGGGGGACGTCCATAAATGGGGGTTTTGAGTGTGTTGATGTTGGTGTTCAAATGGTTCGGGAACTTCTTCTTCCGCAAGTAATTTCCTTTCCGGCAGAGGAATAATATCTTTCAGCAAAGTAGCAGCTTCCACATAAACATCTTTTCTTTCCGCAAAATTCTTTTCCAGATTTGCCTCCAATCCTAAACCATTGGCAAGAATGAAAGAAGCGGAACTAAAGTTTTTTAAATCGGCAGGACCGGGTGACCAGGTATGAGGTGAAGCATTTGAAGGAATAATACATTTAACCTCAAATTCATTTCCCGCAAGTTGTTTCAGAATAAGCTCGTAGGGATGAATTGAAGCAAGTAGCAAAGGACTTTGCTTTTCTTCCTGTTTTTGGCAGGAAAAAGCGAAGAGCAAAGTGATAAGCACGCTCCATTTAAGATACTTCATTTTTACCTCCTAAGCTTTTATACACCGAGAACACCTAATTTACCGAAAGCACCGAGTTTATTTTATAATTATTAGCAATGCTAATTTTCATTCTCAATTCAGCATATAATTTTTCCGGCTAACTATAAACCATTTTCCCAATTCCATCTTTCCATCTTACAGTCTGCTATTTTCAGAGCATCTCACTATATTTTAGATTTTACAGTTCACACTTTCTTATTTCGCATCATCCACCCATCGTTAAGGATGGGTTGATGATAGGTGGCAAGCAAGGAAGAAATCCTATTCCATATATTTTAAAAGAGTTGTGAGCAA
>ENA-UOWE01001955-UOWE01001955.1-activated-sludge-metagenome-genome-assembly--contig:-NODE-1955-length-23775-cov-6.924452_pt1 | contig 23775 bp, 21 predicted proteins | sample MGYA00249841_ERZ761562 | MGnify/ENA primary metagenome ERZ761562 (study PRJEB28883, sample SAMN05720200) | activated sludge metagenome | isolation source: Anaerobic digester | place: Japan... | reverse complement strand
TGGCAAGGAACCGTTCGTCAGATCAGTGAACCCCGGGGGATCGCTCTGCGCTATGCGTCGAGGTCGGGGAAGTCCGGGATGCCGGGGTCGTCGTCGAGTTCCGGCAGCGGCTGATCGGACTCGAGTCCGACCCGCGCCAACCACAACCCGGGAGCCTGCAGCTCGTTGGGCGTGGGCAGGTGTTCGACGTCGGACCAGAGCGCTGCCAGCGCCGGAGCGCCGGCGCGGGCGAACACGCCGTCGATGAACGCCGAGCCCTGGTCGATCTTGTCCTGGGTGAGTTCGAGCCCGAAGAGGCGCTCGACGAACCGGCTCGCCTGCGCCGTCTCGACACGGCGCCGACGGAGCGCTTCGCTCACCATCGGGTACGAGGTCAGGAGCTTCGCCCCGATCGTGTCGAGGACCCAGTCCACGTAGCCCTCGATGCACCCGACGAGCGTGTCGATCGCCGGCAGGATCTGCCGCTGGCGTTCCGACCGGATGGCGCTGAGCATGAACTCCGGGTTGCCGAGCGAGTTCTGCAATGACCCGAGGGATTCGGGGTCGGACAGGTCGATCGGCCCGAGGCGCTCCTCGAGGGCCGCCGAGTCGGCCTCGAACCCGTTGGCGTGCTCGGCGAGCAGTGAGTTGAGGCGGTCGCGGACGTGGGGCTGGGACAGCACGGCGTGGTGCGCCATTTCGGCCAGGCAGATGCACAGGCGCAGGTCGTCGAGCGGGAGGCTCCAGTCGTTACCGAAGTCGTCGATGGCCGTCGCCACCACGAGGAGTTCGTCGGAGGGTGGTCGGGGGATCGGCAGGTCGTAGGAGCCGAACGCCCGACTGCCGAGCTGGCCGACGGTCGACCCGGCCATCGTCACGAGCATCATGGGTCCGATGAAGCTCGACATGCCGGCCATGAGCGCCGACATGTCGAAGCTCATCCCCGGCGGCATCATCGAGCTCATCTCGTCGAGTTCGTCGGAGGAGATCTCGTCGAGCTGTGACGTCATCATCCGGCCGAGCGACGCCGCCAGCTTCTCGAAGAGCGGCCGGTAGGCATCGACGGTCGCGGCTGCCCACTGAGCCCGATTGACCGGCGAGACCGTGAGACCGGCACCGGTGCGGGAAAGAGTGAGGCCGGTGACCTGGGCGACCTGCAGCTCCGCAACCCGGGCGAGCTGCTCGAACTGAATCCGCACGAGCGGATCGACGTTGGCCTCCGATCCGCCCTCGGACGCGAGCGCCGCTGCTGCCTGCCGGGCGCGGTCCCAGTCGGGAGCCGACCCGGGCCCTCCGAGCCCGCCGCCGCCGAACAGTTGGAAGATCTGGTTGAGCCCCGCGGTCATGTCGCCGAACGGATTCGGTTCGGATTCGTCGTCGTTGCCCGGCAGATCGTTCACACGTGCATCGTAGGAGCGCCGGACGAGGCAGCGGCCGCGCGCTCGGCGCCGGGATCAGGGCAGCGTGGTGGTGGTGGCGACCGGATCGCCGATGCGGGCGACGACGTCGGCGTCGACTGAGCGTTGCCGGTTGTCGCGGCGCACCACGACGTTCACTTCGGTGCCCGGCAACACGCCGAGAAGTGCTCCGAGCACGTCGTCGTTGGTGTGCACCATGCGACCGTCGACGGAGAGCAGCTCGTCGCCCACGGCCAGTTCGGAGCTGCGGGTGGCGGTGACCACGAGGCCGTCGGTCGGCGACTGGAGGAGGTCGGCGGCGAGTGTGCCGTGGCGCGCCGACCCGGTTGCCTCGATCTGGCGGCCGATGGCGATGGCGAGGTCCGCGGGGACGGCATAGGCCATCTCGTCCTCGGGGTTGTCGTCGACGGGCACCACCAGCGCGGTCACGTCGCCCGTCGTGCTGTCGACGCCGACCTCAGCGGAGGTGGCAGGGCGGGGCGAGGTGAGGGTCAGGAGGCCGACGAAGGACGTCCCAGATGTGCCGATCGTGGCGTTCGTGCTGGTGATCCGCGTCGCCGTTCCGCTGCGGAACCGGGCGCCGATGGCCCCGAGCCCGGGACGTACGAGGTCGACGGACTGGCCCAGCGACGGCGTTGCCACCGTCGCGCTCCGCACGAGCGCGGCGTCGTGCGGTGCTGTCGCTGTCGCGGTCGGATGGAGGACCGTGAGGCCGGTCACCGGGTCGCTGCCGACGATCGTCGCCTCACCCCATGCGGAGTCGCCGACCTCGACCGAGACGGTGCCGGTCGGTGTGCCGGACGGATCGGTGGCCCGGAGGGTGGTCACGACGTCACCGGAGCTGTTGAAGACGATGCCGGCGCCGAAGGTCGTGGTGCTCGCGCTGCTGAGGCGCACCGAGACCACGCCCGGCGGTGAGGTCGTGGTGTAGGACGCCGTGGCATCAGTTACAGCACCGGTGATGCCGCTCGGCCGCTCGGCCTGCGGTGTCGTGGCGGTGCCGCCGACCAGGCCGGTGGCCGCGAGCGTGCCGAACATGGCGAGGGCGCCGAGCGAGCTGGCGACGACGACCGTGCCGAGGGAGAACCGGTGGGGTCGGTGCTCGGCGCGGTGGGGGGTCGGTGCGATCGTCGGCGCCGGGGCCAGTTCCGACGGATGCCGCCACAGCCGGTCCGCGGCCGGCGGCGGTGGCGTCATGCCCCACCCGTCCTCGCCGGCCCCGCTCGTGTCGAACATCGGGTGCGACTGTACCGACGCCACCGGGTGATGTGCCCGCGGCCGGTCGGATCGAACCCCTCCCACCGGTGCCGTCCGGCGGCGGCCGGCCGGCCCGGGCTCTACAAGGTCCTCCTTCCTCCCGTACGCTGTCGGTCGTGGCACCTCCTCACGACGGCGACGACTGGGTCGGTCTCAGCGCCGACCCGCTCCCTCTCGACGTGGCGTCGTCGTGGGCCGTCCTGCCTTCATGCGGTGCCGTGGTGACGTTCTCCGGTCATGCCCGCGATCACTCGCCGGGCCGTGGCGGCGTGACCGAGCTCGAGTACGAGGCGTACGAATCCCAGGTGGCGCCGGCGCTCGCCCGTCTTGCCGCGGAGATGCGCCGTCGTTGGCCGAGCCTCGGGCGGATCGCGCTCCTGCACCGCCATGGCACCCTCGTCGTCGGTGACGTCGCGGTCGTCGTGGTGGTCTCGTCCCCGCATCGGGACGACGCGTTCGAGGCAGCCCGGTTCGGGATCGACACGCTGAAGTCGTCGACGCCGATCTGGAAGCGCGAGGTGTGGGCCGACGGCGAGAGTTGGGGCCTCGAGGCCCAGCACCTCTCGGCGGTGGACGCCTCGTGAACAACGCCCTGACGTTCCTCGGCATTGCCGTGGCGATCGCGGTCGTGGGCGGCCTCGTCGTCGCCCTCCTGCACCGCAACCCCGAGTCCGCCGGCTCCGACGGGGTCGACCAGTTCCAACGCATCATGGACGCGTTGGCGCCCGACGACGAGGACCACCCCACCCCACCCGACGGCGCCGTCGGGCACAACGAGCGCTGACGTGGCCCGCGACCTCGCGATCGACCTCGGTACCGCCAACACGCTCGTGTACGCGCGCGGCGAGGGCATCGTGCTCAACGAGCCGTCGGTGATCGCGCTCAACAGTCGCAACAAGGAAGTCCTGGCCATGGGTCGCGACGCCTGGCAGATGATCGGCCGGACACCCAGCTACATCGTCGCCGTCCGTCCACTTCGCAAGGGAGCGATCACCGACTTCGAGGTGACCCAGGAGATGATCCGGCTGCTGCTCAAGCGCGTCGGGGTCAACCGGTTCAACCGGCCTCGTGTGGTGATCTGCGTTCCGTCGGCGATCACTGCGGTCGAGCGCCGGGCGGTGATCGAGGCCACGAAGCGTGCCGGCGCCGCCGACGCCCATCTCCTCGAGCAGCCGATGGCGGCAGCGATCGGTGCCGGGCTCCCCATCAACGAGCCGATCGCCAACATGGTCGTCGACGTGGGCGGCGGCACGGCGGAGACGGCACTCATCTCCTTGGGCGGCATCGTGTCGTTGCGGGCGGTGCGCGTCGGATCGTTCGATCTCGACGCCGCGATCATCACCTACATCCGCCGCGAGTACGGGATCGCCATCGGTGAGCAGACCGCCGAGGAGATCAAGATGACCATCGGGTCGGCCGAGCGGACCGACGACGAGGTGTGCGCCGAGGTCCGTGGACGCGAGCTCATGTCGGGGTTGCCTCGGACGGTCGTGCTGACCCCCGAGGAGGTCCGCGAGGCCATCGCCGAACCGGTGTCGACGATGGTCGATTCGGTGCTGTCGTGCCTGGGCGAGGCACCGCCGGAGCTGGCGCAGGACCTCATCAGTCAGGGCATCAATCTCGTCGGCGGTGGCGCGCTGCTCAAGGGCCTCGACATCCGCATCGCCAACGCGTCCGGTGTGGCGGTGCAGATGGTTCGCCAGCCGCTCGAAGCTGTGGTGCTCGGTGCGGGCCGGGTGATCGAGAGCTACGAGTCGCTCAAGGTCATGTTCATGGATTCGCGGGTCTGAGACCGGCCGCCGGCCGCAGGTGTCACTCGATGGCGAGCAGTTCCTCGGCCGCCTGACGCACTTGCCAGTCGACGTCGTCGGCCATGGACCTCAGCATCGAGTCGACCTCATCACCCTCGAACGCGGCGAGGGCGAGCACGGCCCGTCGGCGAATCGTGACCTTGTCTCGACAGGCGGACAGGACGGCGCCGACGGCCCTCGGATCACCCAGCGAGCCGAGGGCGGCCACCGCGCTCTCGCGACACAGTGGGTCGTCGTGTCCGGTGCAGATGTCGATCAGTCGCTCGATCACACCGGGCGGGGCGGGTTCACACTCGCCGGCCACGAAGCACGCGACCTCGAGCACGACGGCATCGTCGTCGTGCAGCATGCCGAGCAGGTGGACGTCGTCGGCGACTCGACCCGACCATCGGGCAGGCAGCGCGCCCAGGGCGCGGCAGCGCACCTCGGGAGCACCATCCGCGAGCGCAGCGAGGAGGTCTGGGATACTGAGAGCGCCCATTCGGGCCAGCGCTGACACCGCTGAAGCACGCACAGCCCCGTCGTCGGAGCCCAGCTGCTGCCGGGCCCCCGACTCATCATTCGACCATCCCGCGATGACCACGGATCTTCTGGAAAGATTCTGTGGACGCGCGGCCATGTCGCGAGCCTAAACTCCTGAGCCTTCCCCGTGCCTGCTTAAGGAGACGCGCTCGTGTCACACATGGTCATCTTTCAAACCCCAGATGGAAACCCGGGCTACAACCAGTTCGAGACGGTTGACGAGTCGATCGGCTTCGTCGAGAAGCTCAGGAATGAGCAGAACGTCCTGAACGCCCGCATCTTCAAGCTCGAAGAGCTGAAGTTCGAGTTCAAGCCCTACTTCCGTGTCCAGCTGGCGATGTTGAACTCCGGCGACGCCCCTGCCGCTGCCCCGGTTGCCGCTGCTCCGGCTCCGGTCGCCCCGGTCGCCGCCCCGGCCCCGGCCCCCGCTCCCGCGGCGCCGTTCGGTGGCGCTCCGGCTGCCGAGGCGCCTGCCGCTCCGCCGGCTCCCCAGGGTGCGCCCGTGTCGAACATCGACTCGCCGGTCGGCGCTCCGGTGCCCAATGGCAACTCGTTCTCCGGCGCTCCCGCCGAGGACGACCGCGGTCGCCGGGGTCTGTTCGGGCGCTGAGCCCACCGACCGGTCGACCGTCACCAGAACGGGTCGGCCGATGCGAACCACGCGACACGCAGCAGGTCGGTCGCGCTCGCCCGCCGGAACAGATTCGAACCACAGCGCACCGGTCCGCCGGTGCGCTGTGGCGCGTCCGGGCTCAGCCCAGGAAGAGGCTGAGGGCCAGTGCGCCGAGGCCCAGGACCGCGCCGAACGCCATCCCGATGCCGACGGTGATCAGGAGCAGTCCGAGCCCGGCTCGAAGCCGTTGGTACCAACGGATGTGGACGTCAGTCGAGCGGAGACCACGGGGGACCGGGGGTCGCAGTTCTTCGGGAGTCTCGTACTGAGCTGAGGACCCCGACAGCTCGGACGGGGAAGTGGCGGGAGCGACGGGTATCGTGCCCGGAGACCCTGAGGCCTCGGCGAGAGAGTTGGCGCGTTGTCCGAACATCATCAAGGCTCCGACTCCGGTTCCGAGAGCGACAACCGCGATGCCGATGAGCAGCGTGGGGTCCATGACCCCGACATGCTATCGGCACGGTCACGTGGGCGGGTGTGGCCGTGGTTCGTGGCGATGGTGGCCATCGTGGTCGCCATCGCGGCCTTCGTCGTTCCGCTGCCCTACTACGTCGACGGGCCTGGTGTGGTCCGAGCCACGCAGTCCCGCGTGTCGGTCTCGGGTCATCCCGCCTACGAGTCGAAGGGTGAGATCTTCTTCACGACAGTGTCGGAGCGACGGGCGACCCCCTACCTCCTGTTGCAGGCATGGCTCGACGAGGCGATCGACACGCTCCCGGAGAAGGTTGCGACCCCGACCGGGGACCGGGACGCCGAGCGACGCGCGGAACAACAGCAGATGGACCGTTCGAAGCTGACGTCGATCGAAGTGGCGTTCCGGGTACTCGACCTGCCCCTCACCATCACCGGCACGGGCGCCTTCATCAACGAGGTCGGCAAGGACTATCCCGCGGCCGCCCAGTTGCGCGCCGGCGACGTCATCACGGCGGTCGACGGATCGCCCGTCACCGTCGTCGGCGACCTGCGCCCCCTGCTTGCCGACAAGCCGGTCGGTGCGATGGTCCAGCTGGCGGTGCGCCGCGACGGGACGACGTCCGACGTGACCGTGGAGCTCGGACGCAATCCCGATGACGACAGCCACGGCTACCTCGGTGTCGTGCCGTCGACCGCCGACGAGGACGTCGACTTCCACTTCGACATCGAGCTCGATTCCGGCTCGGTCATCGGACCGTCCGCCGGTCTCGCCTGGACGCTCGGGGTGATCGATCGGCTCACCCCGGGTGACCTGACCGACGGCAAGAAGGTCGCCGTGACCGGCACCATCGCGCCCGACGGTACGGTCGGTCCCATTGGGGGGATCGGCCAGAAGGTGGTGGGGGCCAAGGAGGCCGGCGCGACGCTCTTCCTCTACCCCGCAGCCACCAGTCCGAAGGACGTGAAGTGGTTGAAACGCCTGGCCGGCGACGACATCCGCCTGGAGCCGGTGGCGACCGTCGAGGACGCGTTGAAGGTGCTCGATCCAACGGGTCTCGGGGCCGATTGAGGGTTCGGTCCAGCAGTGCGGGGGCGTCGGGGGGTATACCCCCCGAGGCGCCGGATCGGTCGTAGCATCCCGAGTCATGAGTCTCTCAGGCGACGCGCCCCCGTTCGACCCGGACGACGCAGCGAGTCGGGAGTTCTCCAAGGCCCGCAAGGGGTTCGACCCCACCGAAGTGCGCGTCCACCTCACCAAGCTGACCGAGGAGATCAAGCGGTTGCGGGCGACCGAGGCCGACCTCCGCGCCCAGCTCGAGGACGCTGCCACCAGGGTCCCCGATGTGGAGTCGCTGGATCCCGCAGCGATCAGTCGGGCCCTCGGCGCGGAGACGGTGCGCATCATCGACACCGCTCGCGAGGCGAGCGACGAGATCCGCGCCAAGGCCGAGGAGAACGCCGGTCGTGTGGTTCGGGATGCTCACGAACGGGCCAACCGCCTCACCCGGGACGCAGCCGAGTTGCGGGAGACCGCGGCACGAGAGGCCGAGGAGCTGACGTCGAGCGCTCGGGCCGACGCTGACGCCCTGCTCGCGGAGTCGCGAGCCGAGGCCGAGGCGACACGTTCCGACGCGGCGGCGGAGGCAGCCTCCATTCTCGAGGAAGCTGCGCTGATCCTCGACGAGCGGACCACCGAGGCCCAGCTCGAGGCGGTTCGCATTCGTGGCGAAGCGGAGGCAGCTCGCGCCGAGGCCGAGGCGTATGCCGCCCAACGACGGGCGGACGCCGACCGCGAGGCAGCGGCGACGGCCGAGCAGGCGGTCGCCGACGCCGAGGCCAAGGTCGAATCCGCTCGCGAGCGCGGCCGGGAGATGATTCGAGAGGCCAAGGAGGCCCGGGAGCGGATGATCCGCGACCTGGCCGAGCGCCGACACAACTCCCGCCAGCAGCTCGAGGCGCTTCGGGCTGGTCGGGAGCGGCTCATCGAAGCGTTCGCGACGGCCCGCGAGGCCCTCGACGAGGCCACCGACGAGCTGGTCGAGTCGTTGCCGTCGGCACGGGCGGCCGCCGATGCCGCGGCCCGGTCCGTGGACGAGGATCTGGACGCAGCGGTGCTCGAGCTCGACACGCTGATCGACCGCGGCGCCGACACCGACGAACTGATCGACGGCTCTGTCGATCCGATCGACCGACCGCTCGAGGTCCCGGCGGAGACCGGCGATGCTCAGCCCGGCGAACCGCCGGTCGAACCGGTCGGCGAGGTGGAGTCCGACGAACTGATCGACGAGCTGGACGACGACGAGCTGGACGAGGACGAGCCGGCTGACGGCGAGGCAGCGGCGATGATCGACATCGCGCTCGATGCTGCTGATGACGACGATGACGATGTGGGTGCCGCCGACGAGGCGGCAGACGTCCTCGTCCTCGAGTCCGTGCCGGCCGGGTTCGACGTGGTGGACATGGACGTCGAGGGCACGGTCGAGACCGACGACGACGATGACGATGACGACGACGACTTCGATGACGACGACGATGACGACGACTTCGACGATGACGATGACGAGGACGAGGACGAGGACGGCGACGACGCCGAGATTCCCCAGCGGGGCCGGCTCCGACTGGTGAGTTCCAACGAGGGCGGGCCGTCGCCGGTCGGCATCGAGGCGCTCGTCGACGCCACCGCCGTGGCCGAGCCGGCCGAGGAGCCCCGGTCCGCCGAGGTCGAGGAGTTGTTCGCTCGCCTGCGAGCCGACCGGTCGGCGGTCGACGACGACGACTTCGACGACGACTTCGACGACGACGACGACGACGAGGACGACGACGCACCCTCGGCCGAGGTGACGACCCTGTCGACCGGCGCCGTGGTCATCGACCTCAGTGCGGTCGAGGCCGAGCGGTCGGTTGCCGGCGGCACCGACGTGACCGACGTGACCGACGACATCGACCTACTCGACGACGCTGGGGCAGCGGCGCAACAGGCGATGTTGGACCAGCGCGACGCCCTCCTCGGCGACGTTGCCCAGGCCCTCGGCCGACGCGTCCGGCGGGTGGTGACCGACCAGGAGAACGAGGTCCTCGACCTCGTTCGCCGGAACCGCAAGCTCAAGGGCTCCGACGATCTGCTCCCGAGCCGTGACACCCAGATCGAGGCCTACCGAGCCGCGATCCACAAGGACCTCCGGGAAGTGCTCGCCGCTGGTGCCGACTTCCTTGCCATCGGCAACGAGCTCGACGACTCCGTGGTCGAGGCAGCGCTCGACGAGTTGCTGGCCGCCGTCGGGGAGTGGGGGATCGATCCGCTCCGAGCCAAGTTGGCCCGGGTGGTCGACGACAGCGATGACACGTCACCCGACCGCAACGAGTTGGTCGACCGATTGCGCGCCACCTACCGGGAGTGGCGCAACGATCGGATCGGCGAACTGTCCGGCGACATCGCCACGCTGGGGTTCAGCCGCGGCGTGATGGCGGCAGCGTCCCCCGACCAACAGCTGTGCTGGATGGTCGACCACGGGGGGCTGCCGTGTCCCGACGGGGAGGACAACCAGCTCGCCGGCCCGGTGACGGTCGGCCACGAGTTCCCCACGGGTGACATCTGCCCACCGGCGCACCCCGGGTGCCGGTGTCTGTTGGTGCCCGTCCCTTAGTACGCTCGGCCTGATGCGTAACCCAGAGGACCTGCCCCGTCGCCGCGTCCGCTGGGGAGTCTCGGGGCGAGGCCGCTCCGTGCTCATCGCCGTGGCGGTGGCGTTCGTGGTGCTCCTCTTCTCGCTCCGCGGGCTGGCTCGGGTCTACACCGACTTCCTGTGGTTCGATTCGCTTCGCGTGGCCGCGGCCTGGGAGCGCCAGTGGGGCTACCAGGGCATCATGGGACTGCTGTTTGCGCTGGCGTTCTTCGCCCTCCTCGGCACGAATCTGTTGGTGGCCAACCGCATCGCGCCCGCCGTTGTCGCCCGCCGTACCGGTGACGAACTGATCGAGCGGTACCGCGAGCTCGTCGGAGTTCGGCAGCGTGCCGTCTGGTTGTCGGTGTCGCTCGGCTTCGCGCTGATCGCCGGCGTCGGGGCGTCGTCGCAGTGGAAGAACTGGGTGCTCTTCCGGTACGGGCAGAGCTTCGGCCAGCAGGATCCGCTCAACAAGGTCGACCTCGGCTTCTACGTCTTCAAGTTGCCCTTCATCACCTACCTCGTCGGCTGGACGTTCGCTGCGCTCGTCATCGTCACGTTGCTCGTCGCCATGGCGCACTACCTCACCGGCTCGCTGCACCTCCCCGGAGCCGGCGCTGCCGCCGGTATCAAGGTCAAGGCGCATCTCTCGATCCTCCTGGCCTCGATCGCGCTGGTGAAGGCGATCGACTACTACCTCGACCGGTTCCGCATGACGTTGTCCGATCGTGGGGTCGTCACGGGTGCCCTCTACACCGACGTGAAGGCGACCCTGCCGGCGAGGTTGCTGCTCGTCCTCATTGCGGTGTTGGTCGCTGCGATGTTCGTCGCCAACATCCGGCGGCGGGGATGGGGCCTCCCGATGATCGGCCTCGCGCTGTGGCTGCTGATGGCGATCGTTGCGGGCACTGTGTACCCGGCGGCATTGCAGAAGCTGAAGGTGGACTCGAAGCAGTCGGCCCTCGAGGCGCCGTACATCAAGGACAACATCGCCGCGACCCGGGGGGCGTTCGGACTCGACCGCGTCGTCGAACGGGATTTCGACTACCAGGACTCCCTGAGCGACGAGGAGATCACCACCAACGCGTCGACGGTGTCGAACGTCCGCTTGCTCGATCCCGATGTCATCCCGTCGACGTTCACGACCCTGCAGTCGAAGTTCGACTTCTACCAGTTCCGCGATCTGGACGTGGACCGCTACAAGTTCAACGGCCAGGAGACCGAGGTCATCATCGGGGCCCGCGAGCTGAACCAGCAGTCGATCCCGGTCGACACCTGGGAAGGGCGACACCTCTCCTACACCCACGGCTACGGCGTCGCGATGGCCCCCGCCAACGCGGTCAACGGCGACGGTGAACCCGACTTCGCAGTCAGCGACGTGCCGGTGCGCATCGACGAGACGCAGCTCAAGGGCCTCGAACTCACGCGGCCCGAGATCTACTTCGGCGAGGGTCTCGACAGCGAGGACGAGGCGGGATACGCGATCGTCGGGACCTCGCTCAACGAGGAGAGTTTCGGCGGCGGTACGAGTACCGCTCGTCAGTACGACGGCACGGGCGGGGTGAAGGTCGACTCGTTCTTCCGAAAGGCGGCGTTCGCGTTGCGCTTCGGAGAGCTCGAGCCGTTGACGTCGGACTACCTGCAGGACTCGTCGCGTGTGCTCTACATCCGCGGGGTGAAGGAGCGGGTCGCCGAGGTCGCGCCGTTCCTGCAGTGGGACCATGATCCGTACCCCGTCCTCATCGACGGCGGCATCAAGTACATCGTCGACGGCTACACGACCTCGTCGCTCGTGCCGTACTCCCAGCAGGCCGACACGAGCTACCTCGACGCCGACTCGGGCCTTGCCGGCCTCGACTTCAACTACGTGCGCAACTCGGTCAAGGCCGTGGTCGACGCCTACGACGGCTCGATCACGATGTACCTGACCGACGAGATGTACGGCGGCGACCGGGATCCGATCATCCGGGCCTACGACGCCGCGTTCCCCGAGCTCTTCACCCCGAGCTCGGAGATGCCCGACGAGCTGCGCTCCCACCTCCGCTACCCCGAGGACATGTTCCGGGTGCAGACGACGATGTGGGGTCGGTACCACCTCGACGACCCGGGTGACTTCTACAAGCAGCAGGACCGGTGGGACGTCGCGCAGAACCCGCCCGAGGGCATCCGTCGCTCGGGCACCGAGGCGGGGTCGGCGGCGACCCCGATCGCTCCCAACTACCTGCAGATGCGCCTCCCGACCGAGAGCGCCGACGAGTTCGTGCTCTTCCGGCCGTTCGTGCCGCACACGAAGGACGGCGGCGACAACACCAAGCAGCAGCTCAACGCCTTCATGGTTGGTCGGAGCGATCCGGGCCAGTACGGCAACCTGGTCCTCTACACGATGACCGAGACGCTGCCCGACGGCACCGTGCAACGAAACCTCGATGTCGACGGGCCGCTGACCGCGCACGAGAACATGGTGTCCGACACGAGCACCCGTCTGTCCGAGCGGCTCACCCAGCTGAACTCGCAGGGCGGCAGCTCGGTCGTGAAGTTCGGCAACATGGTGCTGGTCCCCATCGAGCAGGGCATGTTGTACGTGCGCCCGATCTACGTTTCGAGCGAACGGCGAGGGTCGGCGCAGCAGCTGCGCATCGTCGTGGTGTCGATCGGCGGTCGGGTGGCGATCGGCGACACGCTGGCCGAGGCGCTCGGCCAGCTGTTCCCCACGGCGCGCATTGCGACGCGCGAGGGGGGCACGGCCACCCCCGACGACCCCGAGACAACGCCGGAGTCGCCAGGCGAGGTCACCCCCGACGACGCCGCCGAGCTCATCGCCCGCGCCGTCGAGCTGTTCGACGAGGCCGACGCCCTGTTGCGAGCCGAGGGCGCGACGAACCTCGAGGAGTACCAGGCGAAGACCGCCGAGGCGGAGGAACTGGTGCGCAAGGCGCAGGAGTCGCTCGCCGTCGCTCCCGCAGCGTCGGCGACCACGTCGACATCGACGACGACGCCGGGCTGAACGCCCTGCCCCTGCCCCTGACTCGGGGAGTGTGGGGGTCCACGGCTACGCTCCCACCTCGTGCTTGCGCTGCTGCCGGAATGGCTCGATCCCGAAACCCTGCTCAGCAAGGGCGGTCTCGCCCTGCTGTTCCTCATCATCTTCGCCGAGTCGGGATTGTTGGTCGGATTCTTCCTGCCGGGTGACTCGCTTCTCTTCACCGCCGGAGCGGTCGCAGCGGGCGCGTTCGCCAAGACGCTCCCCGATCTCGACTTCAACATCTGGGTCCTGATGATCGGATGTTTCCTCGCAGCGGTGCTCGGCGATCAGACCGGCTACCTGATCGGCAAGAAGGCCGGGCCCCGGTTGTTCAATCGAGAGGACTCGAAGTTCTTCAAGAAGAGTCACGTCCAGAAGGGCACCGAGTTCTTCGAGAAGCACGGCGGCCGGGCCATCATCCTCGCCCGCTTCGTGCCGATCGTCCGCACCTTCGTGCCGACGATCGCCGGTGTCTCGGAGATGAGGTACCGCGACTTCCTGCGGTACAACGTCGTCGGCGGCCTCATCTGGGGAGTCGGTGTGACGCTGCTCGGCTTCGTGTTCGGGCGGATCGAGGTCGTGCAGAACAACATCGAGGTCGCGCTCATCGGGGTGGTCGTGATCTCGCTGCTCCCGATCGTGTTCGAGGTCGTGAAGCACCGGCGCGAAGCGGCCTCCAAGACCGCTTGACGCGCCCAGCCAACTCGGCTGGACTCTCCCCCCGTGTGTCGGTCACACCGCTCGCGGTGAGCATGGACGACACGGGGTGAACGAGGTGGGGCACGTCGTCTTGGCGCGCCCTTTCGAACAGAGAGGACCACCCATGGTTGGACTGATCGCCGGAGAAGCGGCGTACCAGGAGTTCGTCCTGGATTCGACGGCCAAGTTGTGGCTCATCATCGCGGGCGTCATCGCGCTCGCTGCGATCGGACTCGGCTTCGTGATGATGAAGGGGGTGCTGGCCAAGGACACCGGCACCGAGAAGATGGGCGAGATCGCTGCGGCGATCCAGGAAGGCGCGATGGCGTACATCAAGCGCCAGTTCCGCACCATCGGCATCATCGTCGTTCCGTTGGCGGTCATCGTGTTCCTGACGTCGGAGGCGATCGAGAAGACGGGCAACTCTCCCGACATGAGCGGCACGCTGTCGTTCGCCCAGTCGGGCACGTTCCGTACCCTCGCCTTCCTCGTTGGCGCCCTGCTCTCGGGCTTCATCGGGTTCCTCGGCATGTGGTTGTCGACGCGGGCCAACCTGCGCACCGCGGCTGCGGCGCAGACCGGTTCGATGAACTCGGCGATGCAGGTGGCGTTCAAGGCCGGCGGCACGATCGGTCTGTTCACGGCCGGCCTCGGGCTTCTGGGTGCCACGCTGATCATCCTGATCTTCAAGAACTCGGCGTCGGCCATCCTGGTCGGGTTCGGCTTCGGCGGTTCGCTGCTCGCACTCTTCCTTCGAGTCGGCGGCGGCATCTTCACCAAGGCTGCCGACGTCGGCGCCGACCTGGTCGGCAAGGTCGAGGCCGGTATCCCCGAGGACGACCCCCGCAACCCCGCAACGATCGCCGACAACGTCGGTGACAACGTCGGCGACTGTGCGGGTATGGCTGCCGACCTCTTCGAGAGCTTCGGCGTGACGCTCGTGGCGTCGATCATCCTCGGCGTGTCGGCCTTCTCCGCCGGTGGCCTCGGTCTCGAAGGCACCGAGGCAGCGAAGGGCCTCATCTTCCCGCTCGCCGTCGTGGCGCTCGGGCTCGTGGCGTCGGTCATCGCCATCTACATGGTGAAGGCGAACGAGAGCGAGAACGACGCGCTCAAGCCGATCAACCGCGGTCTCAACATCGCGTCGGTGCTGGCGCTCGGCGGCACGGCGGTCGTCGCGTTCGGCTACGTCGGTAACCCCGAGGGATCCGAGATCTCCAACCCCGCCCTGCGGATGTTCCTCGCCGTCCTGGCGGGCGTGGTCCTCGGACAGGCGGCCTCGCGCATCACCCAGTACTTCACGTCGAGCCAGTTCAAGCCGGTGAAGGACATCGCAAACTCCGGTCGGACCGGTCCGGCCACGGTCCTGTTGTCGGGTCTCAGCTCCGGCCTCGAGTCGGCGGTGTGGGCAGCGGTCGCCATTTGCGTCGCCATCGGGGTGGCGCTCGGTCTCGGTGACGGCAACTCCCAGTTCGGCCTCTATCTCATCGCCCTGACCGGTATCGGCATGCTGTCGACCACGGCAATCGTCGTCGCCGAGGACACGTTCGGGCCGATCGCCGACAACGCTCAGGGCATCGCCGAGATGTCGGGCGTCTTCGAGGGCCGCACCGAGGAGATCCTCGATGGCCTCGATACGGTCGGGAACACCACCAAGGCCGTCACGAAGGGGTTCGCGATCGGCACGGCGGTCATCGCCGCGGTGGCGCTGTTCGCCAGCTTCGTCGAGACGATCGGTGAGGGCACCGTCATCAACATCGCCGAGCCGAAGACGTTCATCGGCGCCATCATCGGCGGCGCGGTGGTGTTCCTCTTCAGCTCGCTGGCGATCCTCGCCGTGGGTCGCACGGCCGGTGTGGTCGTGGAAGAGGTTCGTCGTCAGTTCCGGGAGAAGCCCGGGATCATGGACTACACCGAGAAGCCCGACTACGGACCGGTCATCGACATCTGCACGAGCGCTGCGCTCCGTGAGCTCATCACGCCGGCGCTCTTGGCCGTGCTCGTGCCGGTGGCCGTTGGGTTCGGCCTCGGTCCGTACGCGCTCGGCGGCTACCTGATCGCCGCCATCGTCGTCGGTCAGCTGATGGCGAACTTCCTGTCCAACGCCGGCGGCGCGTGGGACAACGCCAAGAAGTACATCGAGGAAGGCAACCACGGTGGCAAGGGGTCCGACGTCCACAAGGCGGTCGTGATCGGTGACACCGTGGGCGATCCGTTCAAGGACACCGCTGGTCCCGCCATCAACCCGCTCATCAAGGTGATGAACCTCGTGTCGTTGCTGGTGCTCCCCGCCGTGCTGTCGTTGAGCGACGACGGCATCCGCTTCGTGATCGCCGGTGGCGCGGTCGTGGTGCTCATCGGTGCGGTGCTGTTCTCGAAGCGCTCCGGTCAGTCGACGTCCAGTGAGGCGCCGGTCGGGGCTGCCGCGTAGTCCACGCTGTCGAGGAAGGCCCGCACCACGGCTTCGGCCCGGGTGCGGGCTTTCGCCGTTTCCCGGGCGGTGCGCTCGAGGAGCTCGTCGGGATCGACGCCGCACTCACGGAGTTGATCGCGGTCGGTGATCATCCACTCCTGGAGGACGGCGGTGTCGACCTCGGGGTGGAACTGGAGTGCGAGGTTGTCGCGCAGGCGGAACGCCTGCGCACCCGCGGGCGAGGTCGCCAGCACGGTCGCGTCGGCCGGCGGGGTGAACACGTCGAGGTGCCACTGGAACCAGGGGCCCGTCGGGATGGGGTGCTCGACATCGGCCACCGGCTCGATCTCGATCCACCCGATCTCCTCGAACGGTGCGGGCAGGACCGAACCGCCGAGGGCGGTCGCAACGAGTTGGCCGCCGAAGCAGACGCCGATCACGGGGACACCGCGGCGGTCGGCTTCGCGGACGAGTTCGACCTCGTCGTCGATCCACGATCCGATGTTCTCGGTGTCGTAGACCGACCACCTCGAGCCGAGCGGGATCAGGAGGTCGACGCCTTCGATCGTCGGCAGCGGGCCGGTGGCGACGCCGGAGGCGAGCTCGGTGCAGATGTGGTGGTCTCGCACCTCATAGCCGAGCTCGGTCACGATCTCGCCGAGCAGGCCCGACGACGAATTGGCGTCATGGTGGAGGAACAACGCGACCGGCACGGAGCGCAGCCTATGGGGGAGGGCGACCAGAAGATTCCTCAGGATCGTTGACGTTTGAACCATCGCCTGCGCATGATCGTCGTGCGGCGCTCGCTGGGGAGGTGGGCGCGCAACGCGATGTGTCCTTGGAGGGATCGAATGCGAAGAACTGCGCGGCCTACGGGCCTGCTTGTTGCTGTGCTGTCTGTGGTCGCGGTCGTGACGACCGCGTGCCCACCGGAGACCGGCACGCCGGAGGAAACCACCACCACGACCAGCACAACGACCACCAGCACGACCACGTCGACCACCTCGACATCGACCACGACGTCGACGACCACCACGACGTTGCCGCCGGACGATCCGAACGGCCGCTACGTCGCCACGACGGGCACCGATGCCGGTGACTGTTCGGCCAGCGCGGCCCCGTGTCTGACCGTGAACTACGCCGTGGGTCAGGCCGTTTCCGGGAACACCGTGTATGTCGCCGCCGGCACCTACGCCGAGGTCGTCGCACCGAACAAGAACCTGACGTTCAAGGGCGCCAACGCCGGCATCGCTGCCGGTGTGAGCCCCGGTGTTCGCAGTGCCGAGTCCATCGTGAAGGGCTTCCGCAACCCCGGAAACCCGGGGACGACGTCCTACACGACGACCATCGACGGGTTCCGTGTCGACCCCCAGGGTGACACCGCACTGATCAGCGCAACGCTGCAGCCGCTCGTCTGGCTGCGCGGCGGGGCGACGGTCGTCGAGAACAACGTGTTCTCGGGCGGGTCGTTCGTGTCGAACTGCACGTACACCTGCACGACGATGACGGACTCCGCCTTCACGGTGCAGAGCGGGTCGGTCACCTTCTCGAACAACACCATCGAGAACTTCCGTCGGCCGGTGACGATCAACCAGGCGCTGGGTGCCCCGGCCACCAGCGCGACCGTGAGCGGCAACGCTTTCACCGGCATCACGTCCCGTGCCCTCGCGCTCGCCGGTTCGACCGGTGTGCAGATGGGTGGCCAGACGGTTACCGGCAACACGTTCGACGCAACCGGCCGTACGTCGCCGTCGAGCCCGGCGGGGATCACGATCTCCAACGGTGGCAACGTCATCTCGGGGAACACGTTCACCGGACTGGCGTCGGGGGTTTACCTCGATCTCTGCAAGAAGTTCGTGACCAACAACAACGCCATCACCGGCAACACGTTCACCGGCAACAACGGTGGCGTGAACATCTCGGTCAACACCGACGGCGGCCAGTGCGTCTCCTCGGCGACCGAGGGGTCCGGCGGTTGGGTCGCCGGCGGTGGCCGTATCAACGGCATGACGATCACCGGGAACAACTTCAGCGGGAACACGTCCTACGCGATTCGCCATGCGGCGTTCAACTGGGGCTTCTTCACCGCGACGGCACCCACGTCAACCGGTCCGGTCGACGCCACGTGCAACTTCTACGGCACCCCGGCCGCTCCGAACTACGCGTCGTACTCGTACCCGCCCGGGACGGTCGCCGCGAACCCCGACGGCGTCATCGGCACGGCCGCCCCCGAGACCTCGGTGAACTCCACCCCGTGGCGTACGGCAGCTGCGCCTGCGGGCGCCTGCGACGGCGTCTGATCGCAACCGAGTCATCCTGACCGTCACCCGGTCCGCGCTCCGTTCGGGAGCGTGGTCCGGGTGACGTCGCGTCCGGACGGCATCGTCGTGCGGGACCGCGGCCGGCGACGGGCGTCGGGAAACCGTCGCCCTGGTCAGGCAGTTTCCGGGCCCTCCGGCGATAGCGTCGATGGTGCGCCGGTTCCCCACGGTGCCGAGAAGGAGCAGGATCATGGCGAAGTTCGAGGTCGGCGACCGGGTCATCATCACCGAGGGTGATTTCAAGGGTGATCGCGGGACGATCACCGACAAGAACCTCATCGGCGACGGCATCAAGGTCGCCCTCGAGGAGGACGGCAAGGAGATCAAGACCGAAGAGGGCCACGTGAGCCTCCTCGAGCGCGAGGACTGAAACACCTCACGAACCGCGTGCAGATTCGGCCCTCAAGGGGCGTGATCTGCACGCGGTTCGCTCTTGGAGGTCAGTCGGTGGCGAGACCGATTGGGCAGCTGAGCCCCGTGCCACCGAGGCCGCAGTAGCCGCCGGGGTTCTTGGCGAGGTACTGCTAGCGGTGGCCCCGGATGAAGCGCAAGCGTGGTCGACTGCTGTCGGCGCCGGTTCGTCCTTCTACTGGTCGGGGCAGATCCGGGCTGCTACGTGGTGTCGGACGCCCGTCGATTCGGTGATCGTGGCGCCAGTGGCATCCCAGGTCACCTTGATGTCGTCGAGGTGATCGTCCGACACCGAGATGACCGTGCCCCTGTCCGCCGTTGGGCCCACCCACATCTCGGCGTCGTCCCATCCGAGGAGGGCGAGGCTCGGGAGTGGGCGTCGAAGGAAGACACTGCACGCCTGGACCCGCGGGTCGTCGATCTCGCCGGGCGGGTACCAGCTGCGACTCACCCCGGCGTGCATCGAGCCGCAGATGCTGAGGGCAATCGCGGTGACGACGGCGCCGGTCAGCGCCCAGCCGGCTCGCTCCGGCCAGCGACGATTCCATCGAGCCCCGGTCGGCGCGTCGCTTTCCTCGGTCACGGCGTCAGGGGAGGTGAGTCGACCGACCGGGCCAGCTCAGCGTGACTCACGAACCGCGTGCAGATTCGGCCCTCATTGGGCGCGATCTGCACGCGGTTCGCTCTCGAGGCTCAGTCGGTGGCGAGCCCGATGGGGCAGCTGAGTCCGGTGCCGCCGAGTCCGCAGTAGCCGCCGGGGTTCTTGGCGAGGTACTGCTGGTGGTAGTTCTCGGCGTAGTAGAAGGGTCCGGCTTCGGCGATCTCGGTCGTGATCGATCCGTAGCCGGCGGCGTCGAGCTTGGCCTGGAACGCGTCGCGGGTGCGTTCGGCGGCGGCCCGCTGCTCGGCGCTCGTCACGTAGACCGCTGAGCGGTACTGCGTGCCGACGTCGTTGCCCTGGGCCATGCCCTGGGTGGGGTTGTGGCCCTCCCAGAACGCCGCCAACACCTGCTCGAGGCTGATGACCGCCGGGTCGAAATCGACCAACACGACCTCGGTGTGACCGGTCTTCCCGCTGCACACCTCTTCGTAGGTGGGGTTGGGGGTGTACCCGCCGGCGTAGCCGACGGCGGTCACCCACACTCCCTCGGTCTGCCAGAACAGGCGCTCGGCACCCCAGAAGCACCCGAGCCCGACCACGAGCTGCTCGTGGCCCTCGGGAAACGGCGCCACCAACGACCGGCCGCTCACGAAGTGCGGCTCGGGCGTGACGATCGCCTGGTCCCGACCGCCGAGCGCGGCGTCGGGTTCGACCATCGTGGTCTTGGCTCGGGAGAACAACATGGGTTACCTCACATGAACTTGGTCTTGGTGGTGACGTCGTACCGGTCGATGCTCGTACCGGAGATGCCGAAGGAGCCGGCCGCCCCGAGGAAGGCGGCCATGTGCTCGGAGCCCATGTGTGCGTTGAGGGCGTCCTCGTCCGCCCACTCCTCGAACACATGGAGGGTTCCGGGCTCGCTGTGGGACAACCAGAATCCGTAGTCGATATTCCCGGGTTCGGCGCGGGTCTGGGTCTCGAGTTCGGCGATGGCCGTGGTGGCCGCGTCGAGGTGTGCCGGGTCGATGACGATGGTGCCCGAGATGACGATCATGTGCGTGGTTTCCCCCGTGTGTGAGTCGCCCGTCGGGAGACGGGCGGCGAATCTCCGCACTGTAGAGGCAGTCGACCCCACTCCCGGATCGCAGGATCGTCATGAGGAAGAGGTAGGTCTTGTCGATTGTCGGAAGTAGCCTTCCGCGATGGCTTCTTCCCCCGAGGGTCCTGGTTGGTGGCAAGCGTCCGATGGGCAGTGGTATCCCCCCGAGAGCCATCCCAACTACCGGCCGCCGGCCGCGCCTCCGACTGCGCCTCCGACCGAGCAGTACCAGCTACCCCCGACCCAGCCGACGCTGCAGTATCAGGCACCTCCCGCGGCGCCGCCCTACCAGGCGCCGACGGCACCGCCCGCGTATGGGCAACCCAACCCGTATGGCCAGCCTCCACAGGGTCCGCCGCCCGGCCAGTACGTCGGAGGTGCCTACGGCGCGCCCCCGCCGGCGGCACCGCCCGCTTCGGGGAAGGGCAAGGGCATCCTCATCGCTGCGGTCGTGGTCGCCGTGTTGCTGATCGCCGGTGTGCTGGTTGCAGTCCTCGCCGGCGGGTCCGATGACGATTCGGCCGACGGTGGCCCCGAGGTGATCGTCGGCGGACGGGACACCGGGAGCACCACCGGCGGCCAGGTCGGCACCGACCCCGACAAGAGCATCAAGGAAGACGCGCCGGACGCGACCAGCGAGCTCGACATCGTCGGGCCGTCGAACGGCGCCGAGAACGCGGTGATCTCGGCGGCGATCGTCGACATCCAGAGCTTCTGGACCGACGAGATGCCCGACGCGTACGGGGCGGACTACCAGCCGGTCGAAGGCGGCTTCTACTCGTGGAGTCCTGACGAGGAATTGCCGCCGTGCGTGGATTCGCCCGACAACATCTCGGGCAACGCGTTCTACTGCGGGCAGGCTGACGTGGTCGCCTGGGACGATACCGATCTCATCCCGCACCTCTACGAGACCTACGGCGATCTCTCCGTGGCGATCGTCTTTGCCCACGAATGGGGTCACGCGATCCAGGCGCGGGTGGGCATGGAGGGTGCGACCGTCACGCTCGAACAGCAGGCGGACTGCTTTGCCGGCGCCTGGGTGCAGCACGTGCAGTCCGGCGGCTCCGACTTCTTCACTGCCGACGGTCCGGCGCTCGACCAGGCCCTCGCCGGTTTCCTCGAGATCGCCGACACGCCGGGTACGTCGGCGATGGACGAGAACGCACATGGCAGCGCGTTCGACCGCATCAACTCGTTCCAGGAAGGCCTCGAGGGCGGCGCCGCGACCTGTTCGGGCTACAGCGACGAGACGGTCGGCCCTCGGCTCGTCGAGCTGGAGTTCCAGTCACAGGAGGACTTGGACGCCGGCGGCAACGCACCGTACGAGGACATCATCGAACTGTCGACCTCCGACCTCGAGGACTACTGGTCCAAGATCGGCCAGCAGGACTTCGACACCACCTGGACCACGCTCTCCCCGGCGCAAGCGTTCGACGGCACCTCCGGTGAGTCCCCGCCGTGCGGTGACTCCGACACCAGCGGCTACACGCTCTTCTACTGCGCTGAGGACAACTTCGTCGCCTACGACGACGTCGGGCTGTTCCCCGAGGTCTACGACTCGCTGGGTGACTTCGCAGTCGGAGCGCTCTACGGAAGCCAGTACTCGCTCGCAGCGCAGAACCAGTTCGGGATCGCACCCGACGATGCTCGTGACCAGAACCTGATGGCGGACTGCATGACGGGATCGTGGGCGGCGAGCATCTTCTTGCAGGACCGCATCACCGACCAGGACGAGGTCCTGCGTCTCCAGTTGTCGCCGGGCGACTTCGACGAGGCCATCAAAGTCCTGCTCGCGCTGGGATCGCGCGAAGAGGACGGTGGGACCCAGGGCACCGGGTTCGAGCGCGTGACCGCCTTCCGAAAAGGCGTGGTCAACGGTGTGGAGGCCTGCACCTCCGGCGGCTGAGCCGGAGGCGGTCGGTTACTCGACGACGATGCCGGCGAGGTTCGGCGGTGCCGGCGGGAACGTCATGTCGAGGCCGCGCAGCGTCTGGACCATGATCTCGGCGACGACGAGGTCGCGGTACCACTTGTTGTCGGCCGGGATGACGTACCACGGGGCCTCCGACGTGGAGGTCGAGTTCAGCATGTCGGTGAACGCTGTCTGGTAGTCGTCCCACCGCTTGCGTTCGGCCAGGTCACCCTCGGCGAACTTCCAGTTCTTCGTCGGGTCGTCGAGCCTGGCCTGCAGCCGTTCCTTCTGCTCGCCTTTCGAGATGTGCAGGTAGAACTTCACGATCGTCGTGCCCTCGTCGGTGAGCAGTCGCTCGAAGTCGACGATGTGTTGGTACCGCTTCTTCCACCGTGACGGTGGGACGAGGTCGTGGACCCGAACGATCAGCACGTCCTCGTAGTGGCTGCGGTTGAACACCACGAGCTCGCCGGTACCGGGCACCTCGGGGTGGACCCGCCACAGGTAGTCGTGGGCGAGCTCGTCCTCCGACGGTGCCTTGAACGACGTGACCCGAACGCCTTGGGGGTTGCACGCGCCGAACACGTTGCGGATCGTGCCGTCCTTGCCGCCCGTGTCGGTGGCCTGGATGACGGCGAGCACCTTGTGGTGGTGGTCGGCGTAGAGCAGGTACTGCAGTTCCTCGAGCTCGGTGGTGAGCTGTGCGATGCGCTCGCGAGCCTCGGACTTCGAGATGCCCTTGGGCGCATTCGTCGGGATCTTGGTGAGGTCGACGGTGTCGGAGCGCTTCACCCGAAACGTGGAGATGTCCATGGGGCAAGTGTGCCGCGCGGAACGCCCGGTCGCTCCTAGCCGCCGAAGCGTTCCTTCGAGATGGGCCCCTGCGCTTTTGCCGCCTGCTCGTACGCGTCCCAGTTCGGGTTCATGTGACGGAGGTCGAGCGTCGCTCCGGGAGCGGGAAGGTCGGCCTCCGACGCCAGGATCGCGTCGCCGTCCCACGAGAACAGCTGCACCGCCGACCGCTGGTCGATGATGACCGGCGGGCCGCCGGCGACGCCGGTGCCGCTCAGGTAGGCGGTCGACGGCGCGGCGCTGAGCGTGAGGCGGCCCCATTGGGTGGACGAGGTGCGGTGCACGTGGCCGGCGACGACCCGGACGACCTGGGTGTGGTTCGCGAGGACCTCGCGCAGGAACTCGGCGCCGGCGACGCCGTTGTAGTCGAACCACCATGCGCCGGTTGCGTACGGGACGTGGTGCATGAACACGATCGTCGGCGCCTCGGGGCGGAGCGCCAGGGTGCGATCGAGCCACTGGGCGCCCTCGGTGGTGACGAGGCCGCTGTGGTTGCCGGCGTCGGTTGTGTCGAAAGCGACGAGTCGTACGGGATGGTCGTCGACGACGTAGTGGAACGGGCCGGTGGGGTCGGGGAGTTCGACGGGGCAACAGTCGAGCGTGGCAAACGTTGCCCGGAGCCGGGCGGCGTCGTCGTGGTTGCCGGGGATCGGCAGGACGGGGCAGGGGGCGGACGCGAGGGCGGCTGCGAGCAGCTCGTACTCGGCCG
>ENA-UOWE01001954-UOWE01001954.1-activated-sludge-metagenome-genome-assembly--contig:-NODE-1954-length-23775-cov-44.829806_pt1 | contig 23775 bp, 21 predicted proteins | sample MGYA00249841_ERZ761562 | MGnify/ENA primary metagenome ERZ761562 (study PRJEB28883, sample SAMN05720200) | activated sludge metagenome | isolation source: Anaerobic digester | place: Japan... | reverse complement strand
GGGCCGAAGCGGCGGTGGGCAGGGCAAGGGGCGCGGATGCCTGAGCAGCGGTCACCGCTGGAGCCTATGTCACCGCACCGACGTCGCACGTGGTCTCTGCCCACCATGGTGTTCGCGGGCGTCCGGCTCGCGCGTATGCCGCCAGCGACCGGTCGGGTGCACACCCGCCACGGTCACAGAGTTCATTGCGATTGGCAACGAGGCGAGTTTCTCGCGTTGCGGCTGCGGCTGATGAGCTTGGCGTCGCAGGTCTAGAAGGGGGCCTGCCGGAGTTCACACAGGACGAATCTTCGAGCAGGTGGCCAAGGCGGTTCGATCCCTGGGGTGAGGCGAGGTGCTCCGCAGTCATGGCGGGTCCTTTCGTGGCGAATCTGCCGGGGTCCCCGGTGCCTCGGCGGCCTCGCCCGGGAGCTACGGCTGCTCGCCCAGAATAACGTCGGCGATGCGTTGGAGGCCGTCTACGGGGTTGCCGAGGCTGACGGTCGCCGGCAGGTCAATGCGGAAGGACAGCGACCCTGCGTCGACGTGCTGGTGGGTGACGACATCGTTCCGGCGGATCACCTGAACGGCGGGATCGCCCATGTCGTATCCCCGGACGAAGGCGGGGGTGAACTCTGCCTGGAAGGGTGCGTCCGCGGCCATAGTGGCGTGACGGTAGCCGAGGCCGGACTCGGCGCCGTACTCGGCGACGTGGGCCAGAAAGTCGTTGACCTGACCGGAATTGCCGGTGGCTTCTAGTCGCTCGGCAATGCGCCCGGTGAGTTGCGGCACAGTGAAGGAGTTCTGGCTCGGGGTCGAGAGTTGGAGTCCAACGCTCAACAGCAGGAGACGGTCCTCGCCTGGCGTGGTGTCGTCACCCAGCGCGGGTTCCACCTGGTCGGTGCCCTGCACAATGTGGCTGGACGTGGGGCGCGTCGTGGTCTTGACCTCGACGCCGGTGCCGTCCCAGGTGAGGTCGCGCGCCGAACGCCGCCACCCGTCCCAAGCGGCGACGAGTTGGCCGACGAATGCGTCGTCGGTGCGACGCACAAGGGCTTCCAGCAGGAGGAGTTCGCCCGCCAGCCCGAGGAGGGCTGCCTCGGAGAGTTCCAGCCGCTTGATGGCGAGCTCGAGGATGGGCTCCGTGACGGCAAACGCCCGGCGAAGATCGAGGTCCGCCTGTTCTCGCAACAGCTCGGTGGCGATCAGGGCAGCGATCTGGTCGAAGTGGCCGAAAGGCGGGAAGAGCAACCTGTTGGCCCGCAAAGCCCCGCCGTCGGTGCGGTGCCAGGAGTGGTGCTGGATGGCCGATCTCAGCGTCTTGGTCCTGGGGCGCAGAGCGGGACCGGCGAGGAACAGCTCGACGTGGCCGAGGTGGTCGCGGGCGGCGCCGACGACCTCGGCGGAGGTCAGCCACTGGATGGAGCGATCCCGCCCCTCGATGCCGTTGGGGATGGTGGCGATGAGTGCGAGGAGCTGTTCGTAGGTAGTCATGATGCGTCTCGACTCTCAGGGCAGGGTCACGGTCGCTCGGGTGGCGGCGAACTGCTCGGGTCCGCCTGCCGGGAGGCACACCCCCACGGCAACGGCGGGGTGCGCTTGGGTGGTCTGGTTGACGTAGACCAGGATCTGGCCGTCCGAGCCTGCCGGACGCCATGTGGAGTCCCCCGGCGCGACCGGCGTCGGTTCGTTGCGGTGGTAGTAGTCGAAGTAGATGTCGGCTCGGTACTGCCCGGGGCCTGCGGTGGGTGTGCTCGTGCCCCAGTCGGTGGTCAACTCGCCGTCCGCGATGGTCTTCACGGTGGTCATCACGTCGAACGCGGGGTCCCCTAGCTGAATCACGTGGCCCTTGCCGAAGCGGATGCCCACCCAGAAGCGCGGCTGGGACACCAGCTTGGCCTGCAGGTCGGACATGCTCCACAGGCGTCCCGGCTCACCCGTGACGAACAGGCCCCTGACTGGGCGCTCCAGGCAGGCCGCCCACAGGCGCAGGTACGCGGCAATCGAGTAGGGCGAGATCCGGCGTGCCGGGTCGCCCGCGGCGCCGCGTACGGGGGGCCGGTACAGGCCGGGCTCAGCCAAGGGCGCCTCGGCGGAAAGCCGAGTTTCGACCTGCGCCCAGTGCTTGGCGAGGTCGCCTTGGTCGCCCGGGGCGTAGTCGGCGTAGCGAAACTTGTCGAGCCAGTCCGCGGCTTCCAAGAGTGTTAGCGGCTCGGTCAGGATGCGGCCGAGCTGCCGGGAGCCTTCTGCAACTGCCGTGGACGGGCGGGAACCGAACAGGTCGGCGACGACCGCGAGGTTGGAGTCGGGGCTCGCGCCGTCGTTGACCAGTCTCACGAACGAGCGCCCACCGGGCGACAGCGGGTAGTTGCCGATGTTGGCGATTTTGCCCGTCGCGATGAAGTCCGTGCCCTGCAAGACGGCCGGCTCGGGCGCTCCGCCGGTCATGCGTTCGATGATCGCGCTGCGGATGGCCTCGTCGATGTCGTGGTAGGCGCTGAAGAGCGCCAACTGGTCTGCCGAGGCGAAGACGCGGCACAGCTCGATGTAGGAGCCGCGGTAGCCGAACCAGCGCTGCATCTGCATCTGCGTGTCGGCCAGCGGCGCATTGCTGGAACGCTGGAACAGTGCGGTGGTCATGCCTTCCAACGTGAGGCCGCGGGCCATCACGTTGCCGGACACGAAGATGGTGCACAGGTCGCGCGGGGCCCTCCACGACCCCGACGCCGGGTCAAGGACGGCGCGGTAGCTGGGACGGTCGTCGGCGGCCGGGTCGCTGTTCACGACCGACACGCGGGTCCCGGGAATGATCTCCTCGGTCAGCAGGATCTGCAGCGTGGGCCAATCAGGGAAGGTGCTGGGGTGGACGACATTGAACTCGGTCTCGATCACCCGCGCCGAGGCTTGGTAGCGGTCCAGCCATGCCGCCCAGGGAGCCGGGTGGGTGACGACGGCCTTGGCCAGGGCATCTGGCAGGGTCGCGTTGCCGGAGGCTAGCAGCTGCCGCGCGGCCTGCCGGTCGGGGACGCCGGCCCACATCAGGAGGTCCTCGGCGGACGTGAAGTGGTCCTGGATGCTGGCCGAGGGGTGGTAGAGCATCGAGTGCGGCGCGGTGACCGTCCTCTCAGCCTCGCGGGCGGAGCCGAAGGCCATGGCGGTCGCGGTGGCCGGGCCCACGCGGCCCGAGCGGAGCAGGCGAATCGCACCGGCGACTAGGAAGGCCCTGACGGCGTCCGCGCGGTCGTCTCCGGGGCCGGGTCCGAGCGGGCGGCACAGGCGGGCGGGGACACCTCGGCGGTAGAAGACCTCGCCGCCGGTGTAGAAGGTGGGCAGGCCGGCGGGCTCGGGATAGGTGGATGATCGGGGCGCCTTCAGGTTGCCGGGGTTCGCGGCGTCGATCATGTGGCCGATGTCGAGGGGGGTGCGCAGGCACACCAGGAAGTCCCGGGGTGCAAGCGGGTTGTGGCCCTCCTGCAGCAGGTTGGCCTGCGGGGTGGCCGTGTAGGCGATGTAGGTGGTGCGGAGGTTGCTCGGTGAGCCCTGCGGGGGATCCCAAAGATTGGCAATGGCGCGCGGGATCTGCTTCAGGTTGCCGAACACCGGGTCCTCGGAGGCCTCTACCACGGCGTCGAGGATGGAGCCGTCGTCGGCCTCATCGTCGAGCACGAGCATGTGGACGGGGCGGTCGAACTGGGCGACGGCGTCGAAGGCGTTGTTCCTGAGGCTGAGTCCGAGCGCGTGCAGGTGGTCGGCCTGCTTCATGGCCACCACGATCAGCGGCTTGCCCCGCTTGAGCTTGCGCCGCAGTTCGGGCGGAGAGATGCGGTAGGTATCGCTTAGAGTGACAGGTTCATCGGCCAACCCCACGCGAGGGGCCGGGCACAGCAGCCGCCGGTTGATCTTGGCGACGTCCTCCTCGCCGGGGTCCAGTTGCGCGACCAGGCGCTCGTAGGTCTGGCGCCACAGGGACAGGCGGGTACCGGCGAGCACGACGACTACGTCGATTCCGTGGTCGATGGACAAGGCGCAGACGCCGAGCATGGAGGCCGTTTTGCCCGACTGAACGGAACCCATGACCAGGCCGGTGCGGACGCGGCTTGACGGCCACGGGGTCGAGTCCTGGGCGTCGGCCTGGAGCACTCCGCGCTCAAGGATGAAGCGACAGTCGGCCTCCAGGGCCAGACGTGCCGTCTGGCTCAGGGTCACCAACTGCGCCGCATACCTGGTCCACCACGGCTCGGCGGGTACGGGAGTGGGTGGGTCGTAGTAGACGTGCTCGAGGCGAGGTGCGGTGGGCATGTCATCAGCTCTTGCGAGATGCCATCCGCTGCAGCGACGCGTAGCCGGACGAGCCGAACTGGTCGGCGACCGACTGGGCCGCGGCCTCCGGGTCCAGCCCTAGCAACTCGACGAGTTCCTTCGCGACCTTGGCGATGAACATCCACTGGGTGCGGGTCTGTGTCTTCGACGGCCGCACCCAGTCGTTGATGGTGGCTGCGTTGATGGCTTCGGCGTTGGCTTCGATCCGGTCCTCAAGGTCGTCCGGCGACGCCACGTAGGCCATGGTGATGCCGACTAGCGAGCCTAATAGCTGGAGTTCCTGCCACCTGTCGCCCTTGGAGCTGTTCTTGAACTGCTGGGACCACAGCTCAGTGTGGGCTGCGTGGATCTCGACGGCCTGATTGAGGGTGTCGAACAGGCGGGTGAGCGTGCTCGTCTCGGCCAGCGGGTGCGAAGGGGCCTTCTGGATGCTCTCCAGGAACTGGCTGATGTTGGTTGCCGTCGAGGCCAGATCCTTGTCCCCCGTGTCGTGCAGCAGAACCGAGATCACCCAGGACAGCACCTTCGTCCGCTTGTAGCGGGAGTCGCCGAAGCCGTAGTCCTTCAGCGTGATGCCGAGGCGGTCGAAGTCCGGGACGCCGATCAGCGACGGCGCGATGCGGGTAACGTCGACGTTGGGGTCCGCGTCGCCTGCGGCCACCAGCGTCGCCCGCGTGAGTTCGACCTCGTGGTAAACCGCGTTGCGGATCTCCTCAGCGTTGAGGTGTACCCCCTGCTTGTTGTAGAGCCGGAAGACCTCATGGATTTGGCGCTGCGTGGCCTGTGTGTACTCGATAACCGGGATCTTGTAATCCACAGGGTCCTCGAACAACTCCTCGACAGTCATGTTCTGGCTTGCGACACGGATCTCGTGATTCTTGATCTGCGTGTAGTACTTGCCCCTCAGGGACTCGAGCGTGGGGCCGACCAGTCCCCCCTCGCCGCTGGTGCGGAGCTTGAACGGGAAGTAGTTGTCGTCCTCGACCCTTGCGGTCAGGTTCTCCTTCGTCAGCGCCTTCCAGGCGCGCCGGAAAGCGGGGTAGTCCTCATCGAACAGCTGACGCAGCGTCCTGGGCACCCTTGTCTTCTTGCCATTGACCACCCGGGGGACCTCGACGTTGGGGTAGCCGAGTTCCTCGGACTTCTCGTCGATCCTGCGCAGGGCCACGGGGTGCTTGCCCACGAACCGAAGGATTGCGGTCAGGCGCTGCTTGCCATCGACCACCTCGTGGGCGCTCGATGGGCCGGTCCGCAGCAGGATGACCGACGGGAGTGGCACGCCCCGCAGGATCGACTCGATGAGCGACTGTCGCTCGGAGATCTTCCAGACGTCGCCGCGCTGATAGGACGGGGTGAGGTTTGGGGACTTCTTCGTGAGTTGGTAGATGGGCCACACGTCGGCCTTCGCGGCCACCGGCTCGGGGCTGACCGCGTCACCGTCTCCGAAGAACTCGGCCCATGCATCGGCCCACGCCTGCGTCGCCGCGTCGAGGCTGGTGCCCTTGGTCTCTAGTTCCTGCAGGAAGTCGCCTTGCAGCCGGACGGCGGCATCCAGGCGCTCGTTGAGACGTTCCAGGGCCCGGGCGGTGAGGCCGGGCTGGACGGAGGGATCGAACGCGTCCGCCGGGGGCAGCCCGAGTTCGCGGGCTAATGCGTGCAGGAAGTCGCCCATGGAGGTGAGAGGCAAGTCGTCGTCGAAGCTGAGCCATCCTTGGATGTCAGCCAGCTGTTCTGCCCAGGCGTCGGACCCGAAGTCCACGGCGGCGCTGGAGAGCGTGGCAGAGGGCGCGTGGTTCCCGGCGGGGGTGTCGGAGGCCTCGGACAGGGTCGCCATCGACTCCGCAATGCTGTCCAGCCACTGGATGCGCGGGTCTTCATCCTCGGTCGAGTCGTCGGCGGCCTCGAGGTTGATGAGTGTGTCGGTCATGCGATAGCTCCAAGATTCTCCAGGGGGCCGGCGGGGGCGTCGAAGCGGGTCGGCTGGTGGACACCGTCGACCAGGGGTCCGGCGATGGCTTCCACGACCTTGGCATTCACAGCGTTGCCGAGCGCGCGATAGGCGTCGGTGTCAAACTCGGGGAGCCGGATGTCACCGAGGCTCTGCAGGTTGGCGCACTCCTGGGGCGTCATGTAGCGGCGCTGGCCGGCGACGTTGGCGCCCAGGATGGGCACCTGCGTCCCAGTGAACGCGATCAGGCTCGGGGCAGTTGAGGGTCGCTTGACGCGGACACCGGAGGCTCGGATCTGCAGGACGAAGTTGTCGATGTCTCGAACCTCGCCTTGCGCGTTCCACTCCAGCTTCTGGAAGCTGGACGGGAAGTCCTGTGGACTCCACTGCTGCATCCAGGGGTCGATCCACGCGCGGTTCTGCAGGTAGAACTCGCGGTTCTGTCGGATGTAGCTGCGCTTCCATCTGGGGAAATCGAAGTCGCCGTCACGGCCGGCGTGGCTAGGGATGTGTTCACGCTGCTGCTCGACCTTCAGCCCGTCGAGCAGGTAGCCGAAGCTGCCCCTGAGGCCTCCCATGTTCCGCAGGCCCCAGACGGGGCGCCGATCCCAGACTGCGGGCGGGGTGTCGTCCTCGTACGGGTAGGTCGCGCCGAACTCCATCGACCAGATGGGGAATGACGGCAGTTTGAGTTCGGGAGGCGTCCTGGCCAGGAAGTCGCCCCACATGTCGATCGCGCGCGCGGTGAGCTCAGGGATCGGCCGGGAGATCTCCACGTCGTCGAGGAGGCAGTCGGAGATGTCGGTGGAATCCACGTGCTTGTTGGGCCACATGTAATGGTCGAGGCCGTCCAGGGAGCCGATGAAGTAGGCGCGATCGCGCACCTGCGGGATGCCCAGTTCGTGTGGTGAATAGTGGTTGACCTGGACCTCGTATCCGAGTTCCTCCAGATTGCGGACGATCGTGCGCTCGGTCTGGCCCTGGTTGTGGCGCAGAATGTTCGGAACGTTCTCCAGGATAAAACGGCAGGGCTTCTTCACCTTGAGGATTTGCAGGACCTTGAAGAACAGTTGACCTTGGCCGGAGTCGGCGAATCCGAGTTGGTCACCCGCCTTCGAGAACGGTTGACACGGAAAACCTGCAGCCAAGACTTCATGGTCGGGGACCTCCCTTGCGATCTTCTCGTCAGAATCGAGGTCATTGATGTCCGACCAGGGACGCAGGCCGTAGTTGTGCTCGTAGAGGACGTTCAGCTTGGGCTCCCACTCGGCGGCGAAGACGGCCTCTCCATGGAGTCCCTCCAGCGCTCGGTGGAAGCCCCCTAGGCCCGCGAACAAGTCCACGAACCTGAAGGCCGCGCTGCTGTCGCTCACTGCGGGGCCCGCCCTTCAGAGCCGTCTCGCCTTGCGCCGGGTGCGCTCAGCTGGTTCGGAAATCAGTCTTTCAGGTAGTACCGACAATAGGTGGGAGCCCCGTCACGACCACCTCACGGTCGTCCCGCGTTATCTGGTCAAGGACGCCACAGAGGCCGGATAGACGGTGTCGCAGTTGACCCGGGCGTTCAAGATGACGCGCCCGACGACCTACAGGTCGCTCGGGCGAGCGGCCGGGCGCTGAAAACTGGCGCCGACCGCTCCCCCGTGGGGGGCCGCTGGCAGCTCGGACAGCTGAACGACGAGCGGTTCATGAAGGGTTCGCGGCGGATCGGGGTGCCGCAGCGGGGGCAGGGCCGCCCTCCTGTCCGTATGTCGCGAGCGAACGGTCGACGTAGCCCAACTTCGTCGGAATGCGACGTGCACGTTGCCGACTACGTCAGGTCCGTCACACCCCAGGCCCACGACGTCCAATGGGATGCTGACCGGCTTGTCACTGTTCGGTGGCGGTGAGTGCTGGCGTCCACAGTCGGTTAATGGGCAAGACGTGGAGGCGGTCGTCGTAGGTGTACGAGCGCGTGCCTGTGGCGAGGATGATCCCGCGACAAACCTCTGTCCCAGAGTTTCGCGGAGCTGCACAGACCGCGAAAGTCTGAGCCGAGCGCTCGCTCGCTGGCCTTGACCTCAAAGCGAGGGCTGCCCGTCATCGCCTTCGATGACCAAGTCGACCTCGACACCGTCGCTCGTGCGCCAGTCGCCCAGAGTGACCGGTTGTTCCAGCCAGGATGCTCGTTTACGGAGCTCTCCCACCACGAAGGTCTCCAGCAGGTGGCCGAAATCGGTCAGAGTGGCTCGACGCAGACCGGAGCGTGGCCGCTGACGATCGACGTCACGTTACCCACGACTGCCTCGCGCACCGCGACGTCGTCCAGGTCGAGAACCGAGCCACCTGCCTCGGCAGCGAACCCATGCAGGACTACCAAGCCTGGTCGGGGCAACTGTACAAACATGATGAGTCTTAGCTGACAGATGTGACCGCTGATTGGGGCGGCGAGCTCGCGTCAGAACTTCGGTGCCCGTGTTGCTGGTTGGCAGCGGGGGCATGAGAACGACGAGCGGTTCATGAAGGCCTCCCGCCGGATCGGCGTCCCGCACCGCGGGCAGGGCCGCCCCTCCTGGCCGTAGGCCGCGAGCGATCGGTCGAAGTAGCCCGAGGCCCCGTTGACGTTGACATAGAGCGCGTCGAAGCTCGTGCCCCCCTGGGCCAGCGCCTCCCCCATGACCTCGCGGGCGTGGTCGAGGACGCGGCCGAGGACCGGCCGGGTCAGCGAGTCGGAGGCCCGCCCGCCATGGACCTGCGCCCGCCAGAGGGCCTCGTCGGCATAGATGTTGCCCACGCCCGAGACGACGCCTTGGTCGAGCAGACCGCGCTTGACGGCACTGTGTCGGGCCTTGAGCCGTTCGATGACAGCTCGCCGGTCATAGACGGGCTCGAACGGGTCGGGCGCGATGTGCGAGATCGAGTCGGGGATCCCGTCGGCGTCGAGCTCTGCCAAAGCCATCCCGCCGAAGGTCCGCTGATCCACGAAGCGCAACTGCGGCCCGTCGTCGGCGAAGTCGAACCGCGCATGCAGGTGACGCTCGTCGGGGGCGTCGGCCGGCTGGACAAGCAACTGCCCACTCATCCCCAGGTGCAGCAGCAACGCGCTGCGGTCACCGGCGGGGCCCGCAAGGACCAGCCAGAGGTACTTCCCGCGGCGGCGGGCATCGACGACCTGGGTATGCCGCACCCGCGCGGCGAGGTCGTCGGGGCCGGCGGCGTGGCGGCGGGCGACCCGGGCGCCGGTCAGTTGGACGTCAGACACCGTCCGGCCGACGACGTGGGCCGCCAGGCCTTGGCGAACCACCTCGACCTCGGGCAGTTCAGGCATAAGGCCTAGTCCGCGAGGTCGCCGGCGGCGGAAGCCTCGACGACGCCGTCCACCTCGTCATCGCTGTCGGACCGCGCTTCGGCCTCCGCGCGGTCACGGCGGGCGGCCAACTCGACCCAGGCCTGCTCTGCGGCGGCCTGTTCGGCTTCCTTCTTGCTGCGCCCCGCCCCTTCGCCAAGGACCTCGTGGGCCACAAGGACTGCCGCGACGAAGCTCTTCTCGTGATCCGGCCCTGACTCGACGAGTCGATAGTCCGGCGCACCGAGGGAGCCAGCGGAGCACAGCTCCTGCAGGCTGGTCTTCCAGTCCAGACCCGCGCCCAACCCGGCCGCAGTGGCCAGCAGCGGGTCGAAGAGGTGATGCACGAACTCAGCAGCCGCCCGAAGGCCGCCGGAGAGATAGATCGTGCCGATGATGGCTTCCATCGTGTCGGCAAGGATCGACGCCTTGTCGCGCCCCCCGGTCGTCTCCTCGCCGCGCCCCAAACGCACGTAGCCACCGACGTCGATGGTACGGCCGACATCGGCCAACGCCCGCATGTTGACGACGGACGCCCGCAACTTGGCCAGTTGCCCCTCGGGCAGATCCGGGTGCGCGGCATACAAGGTGTCGGTGATGACCAACCCGAGAACAGCGTCGCCGAGGAACTCCAGGCGTTCGTTGTTGGGCAGCCCACCGTTCTCGTACGCGTAAGAACGGTGCGTGAGGGCTCGTTCAAGCACCTCGTCGTCGACTGGTGTCCCGATGACCCCATTGAGGTAGTCGCGCAGGGTCGTCAGGGACGGTGCCGGTCCTCCCCCGGTCTGTCCCATGACGGTGGGCTATCAGCCCTGGTGTTCGGAGCGCTCGGCCGCCGCGACGTGCCGACCCTTGTAGGTGCCGCACGACGGGCACGCCTGGTGCGGCGGGGTGGGCTGCGAGCAGCGCGGGCAGGTCGTCAGGACGGCCGCAGTGGCCTTCCAGTTGGCCCGCCGCGAGCGGGTGTTGGAGCGCGAGGTCTTCCGCTTGGGGACGGCCACGTCAGGTCCTGTTCTCTTCGGGGTCGTCGCTCAGCATCGTGCCAAGCGCCGCCCATCTCGGGTCGAGCACGTCGTGATGGTGGTCCGGGTCCAGCGCTAGGGCGACTCCGCACTCGGAGCACAACCCTGGGCAGTCGACACGGCACACCGGTTGGAACGGCAGTGCAGGCACCACCGCATCCCGGAGCACGGGCTGCAGATCGACCAGGTCGTCCACCAACTCGTACACCTCGGCTTCGTCCGAGTCGGCGTCCACCTCATGGTGGTGCGCCGCCCGATCGGCATACACGAACAGCTCCTGGAAGCTCACCTCGACTGGGAGGCTCACGGGATCCAGGCACCGCACGCATGCGCCGGTTGCCGTGGCTTGGACCGAACCGCTCACGAGGACCCCTTCGGAGACCGACTCCAACCGCAACTCGATGTCGACCGGTGAGCCGGCCGGCACGGCGACGATGTCGGTGCCCATCTCCTCAGGGACCTCTACCCGACGGGTGTACTCCTGCATCGACCCCGGCTGGCGACGAAGCTCCCTCGTGTCGAACACGAGGGGCGCGCGAGAATCGAGGCGAGACATGACTTCCGACTGGTTGAGGGTTCGATCCACGCCCCGGACGGACGTAGACCGAAGAACTAGGTTACCGGAACGGCGTCGAACGACGCTAATCGCGCTGCGGCAACGCCTCGCGCAGGGCGGCCAGGACCACATCGGGGACCAGCCCGGTGATGTCGCCGCCGAGCGCGTGCACCTCCTTGATGAGGGAGGACGACACATGTTCGTATGCCGGGTTGCCCGGGAGGAAGACCGTCTCGACCCCGGTGAGGTGGCGGTTCATCAGCGCCATGGGAAGCTCGAACGCGAAGTCGGTGCTGCCGCGCAGCCCCTTGACGATCGCCCCGGCGCCGAGGTCCTGGCAGACATCGACGAGCAGCCGACCCGCGAACGACTCGACCCGCACCCGAGGTCGTGAGCCGAGGGCCTGCTGGATCAACTCGATCCGACGCTCGACCGGGAACGTGCCCGTCTTGGCGGGGTTGTAGAGGACCGCGACGACGACCTCGTCGAAGAGGGTCGAGGCACGCTCGATGACGTCGAGGTGACCGTTGGTCACGGGGTCATAAGACCCGGGGCACACACAGATCGTCGCCACGTTCGGGAGGCTAGCAGCCGCTCAGGCCAACTCGTCGGGTCCGGAGGCATCGGCGAACCAGACCTTCGTCTCGCCGTAGCGACGTTCACCCGCGGCGCTGAGCCCGCTCGGCCAGCACGGCTGCGGCGAGCGGGCTGATCGTTCGACGACAACGAGCGCATCGGGCGCCAGCCACCGCTGGTGCACCAGCAGGGCGAGGACGTCGACCAGTCGGTCCTCAGCCAGGTCGTAGGGCGGGTCGAGGAAGGCCAGATCGGCGCGACCGTCGGTCAGGTCAGGGCCGGTGAGAAGGGCCCGCTCGACCGGCTCGGCCCGCACCGTCACCATGTCGCCGAAGCCCAGCGCCTGGGCATTGAGCCGCGCGACCTTGGCAGCACCCTTGTCCGAGTCGATGAGGGTCGCCCGGGCGGCCCCCCTGCTCAACGCCTCCAACCCGAGGGCGCCGGAACCGGCATACAGGTCGAGCACCCGAGCCCCCTGGAGGACCTCCTGGTGTTCCAGGCGCGAGAAGAGGGCCTCGCGGACCCGGTCGGAGGTCGGGCGCGTCGACACCCCTGCGGGAGTAGCCAATCGGCGTCCACCGACGAGCCCACTGATGATGCGGGTCATCACCCACGCTCCAGATAGGCGGCTTGTTCGTCGTCCAGACGCGCTGCCACCCGAGCGCGCAGGATGGGGTGCTCCGCCAGGTCGGGGTCGTCCGCGAGCACAGCGAACGCGTCCTCGCGGGCGGCCGCGATGAGTTCTTCGTCGTCCCGGTTGCCCATCCTCAGGAACCGCACCGAGGAGCCGCGCCCGCTCTGACGTGAGCCCAGCACGTCGCCCTCCCGGCGCGAGGCGAGGTCCAGGCGCGAGAGTTCGAAGCCGTCCGTCGTCGCCGCGACGGCGTCCAAACGGGCCGCCGCGGTGGGGGTCGGCGCGGTCGTCATCAGCAGACACAGGCCAGGGGCGCTCCCTCGCCCGATCCGCCCCCGCAACTGGTGCAACTGCGAGATGCCGAACTGCTGGGCATCCATGACGACCATGACGGTGGCGTTGGGGACGTCCACCCCGACCTCGATGACGGTCGTGGCGATGAGGACGTCGACCTCGCCGCGGGCGAACGCCGTCATCACCCGATCCTTGGCGTCAGCATCGAGCCGTCCGTGCAGGACCGCGGTCCGCAGCCCCGCGAGGGCGGGCTCGGAGCGCAACCGGTCGTGCACGGCATACACCCCGGCGAGGGGGCGCGGCTGCGGACCGGCGGGTATGCCGCCCTCCCCCGCCTCGTCGCCCGCCCCGTCCCAGCCGTCGTCCTCGTCGGACGTGTCGGCGGTGAGCGTCGTGCCGTCGGTCGGATCGCCGATCTTGGGGCAGACGACATAGGCCTGATGCCCGAGGCCGACCTCCTCAGCCACCCGCGCCCAGGTGCGCTCGACCCAACCCGGCTTGGCCTCGTCGACGACGTGCGTCGTGATGGGCTGGCGACCGGCCGGCAACTCGGTGAGGGTCGCGGTCTCCATGTCGCCGAACACCGTCATGGCGACCGTGCGAGGGATCGGCGTGGCCGTCATGACGAGCAGATGCGGGGGGGTTTTGCCTTTCTCGCGCAACGCATCTCGTTGCTCGACTCCGAAACGATGCTGCTCGTCGACGACGACGAGGGCCAGGTCGAAGAACGTCACGTGCTTCTGGATCAGCGCGTGAGTGCCGACGACGATCCCGGCGTCTCCGGTCACCGCGTCGTTGAGGGCGGAGCGACGGGTCGGCGTCGATTGGCTCCCGGTGAGCAGGGCCACCTTGGTGCCGAGGTCGGACCCGCCGAGCATCCCGCCCATCGCGAGATCGCCGAGCAGGGCGCTGATCGAGCGGTGATGCTGCGCGGCCAGGACCTCGGTCGGCGCGAGCAAGGCGGCCTGCCCGCCGGCATCGACGACGGCCAGCATGGCCCGCAGAGCGACCACGGTCTTGCCCGAGCCGACCTCGCCCTGCAACAGCCGGTGCATCGGGCGGTCGGCGGCCAACTCGGCGGCGATCGTGTCGCCGACCTCGCGCTGGCCCGCGGTCAACTCGAACGGCAGCCGGGCGTCGAAGGCCGCGAGGAGACCGTCAGCACGCGGCATACGGGCGCTGGTGTGCAGCGCCTGCGCGGCGCGGCGGCGCTGGCCGAGGATCGTCTGCAGGACGAAGGCCTCGTCGTAGCGCAAGCGGCGCATCCCCGGCCGGACGTCGTCCTGCAGGCGGGGCCGGTGGATGAGCTCGAGCGCGTCGCCTCGGGCCAGCAGTCCGCGGCGCTCCCGGACCGCGCGCGGGAGCGGCTCGCGGACCTCCTCCACACAGTCCAGGACCAGCGAGGTCGTCTGACGCAGCACGAACGAGGTGACCTTGCCGGTCGCCGAATAGACGGGCACCTGATGGGTGCGCAGGTAGTCGGCGCGTTCGGCCGACATGCTCTCGTCGAGCAACTCCATCTCGGGATGGGTGAGTTGACGGCGGGTTCCGTAACGGGTGACCGTGCCCGCAAAGACTCCCCAGATGCCCGGCCGCAGCCCGAAGTCGTATTTGTGCCGGCTGAAGAAGGTCAGGTCGAGCTCAGCGCGACCGTCGGTGACGATCGCGGTGCACCGGAAGCCCCGACGTTGGCGCATCGGGACCACCGACACCTGGGCGACCTCGGCGACGACCATGACCTCCTCGCCGTCGCGCAACTCACCGAGGTCGGTCAGTTGGTTGGGCGGGAGGTAACCGCGCGGGACGAACTCCAACAGGTCGCCGACCGTGTGCAGGCCCTTGTTCTTGGCCAGCGCCTCGGCCTGAGCGGGTTTGACGACCCGTCGCAGCGGGGTGTCCTCGGTGTATGCCGCGAGCATCGGCTCACTCGACGCCGAGCAGCAGCGGGTAGAGCGGCTGCATGCCGTGGATGTGGGTCACTTCGAGGTCGCGGCGGCGGATGCGAGCAGCGGCGACCACGGCGGAGGCCAGGTCGGCGGGAGCGTCGTCGCCGGAGATCACGGTGAGCAGCTCGCCGTCGTCACCCACGAGCGCCTGGACGACCTGGCCGGCAACGTCGTAGAGGTCAGACCCGATGATCGCGAACTCCCCTTGGACCACGCCGAGCACGTCGCCGACATGACAGACCCCGGCCGCAGTGAGGGCCTCCTTGCGGGCGATGGTCACAGCGCCGTGGCGGGTCGCGGCCGCAGCATCGGCCATCGCCTGCGCGTTGGCGGCCAGATCGGTGCCGTGGTCGAAGACGGCAAGCGCGGCGATCCCCTGGACGGCGGTGCGCGACCGAACCACCTGGACCGACTGGCCTTCCTCCGCCGCGGCGCGTGCGGCGGCCTGCGCCGCCAGCTCGGTGTCACCGTCGTTGGGCAGCACGAGGACCTGGCCCGCGCCGCTGGTGCGGATCGCCTCAAGGATCTGGCCGGCCGAGGCCCGTCGCCCGGGGCCACTGAGGACGACCGAGGCGCCCGCGGCGCGGAACACTTCGGCGATCCCCTCGCCTGCGGCACAGGCGACGACTGCGAGCGCCGAGGGGTCGAGCGCGTGCTTGATCTGGTCGCCGAAGTGCGTGACGACGATCCGGTGCGGACGGCCGGCCTCGATGCCCGCCTCGATGGCGGCTCCGGGGTCATCGACATGGACGTGGACGTTCCACGTGCCCTCGGCGCCGACGACCAGCAGGGAATCACCCAGCGCTGACAGGCGGGTCCGCAGGGCAGCAACCCGCTCCTCGTCGCTGTCGGTCAACAGATACATGACCTCGTATGCCGGTCCCTCACCGCCGTCGTCACCGCTCGACTCAGCGTGGGCCCGGGCCGGGAGCACCGGCCGTGACCACCCCAGGTGTCGTCGCATCGGGTCGTCGTCCGCCTGCGGCGGCTGGCCGTGGATCACCCGGGCCAGGGCCTCGATGAGCAGGAGATAGCCGGCGCCACCAGCGTCGACGACCCCGGCGCGAGCCAGGGCAGGCAGCTGGGACGGCGTGCGTTCCAAGGCGTCGGTACCGGTGTCCACGGCAAGTGTGATGACCTCGGCCAGAGGCACGGTGGGGTCGCGGTCGACCGCATCGCGGAGCCGGTCGGACACGGCCCGGGACACCGACAGGATGGTGCCTTCCTTGGGCTCGGTGACGGCCCGCCAGGCCAGCCGGTCGGCGCTGGCTAGTGCCCCGGCTAGGCCCGCGCCGTTCAGGGCCTCGCTGCCCGTCTCGACGACGTGCTCGGCGACGCCCCGGAACAGTTGGCTGAGGATGACACCCGAGTTGCCGCGGGCCGTGAGCAACATGGCGCGCGACATCTCACGGCACATCGCTTGCAGTCCGGGGATCGTCACCGATCCGACGGGGATGTCTCGCGAAATCGCATTGCGTGAGGCGTCCAGGGCTGAGTCGAGGGTGAGGTAGAGGTTGGTGCCCGTGTCACCGTCGGGCACCGGGAAGACGTTGAGGGCGTCGATCTCGGCACGCGCGGACGCGAACGACGACCGGGCGACGGCTGCCCATCGAAGGAATCCCCCGGCGTCGAGGGTGCTCAGCACCCGCCGGGGGCGGTCCGCCGGAGGCGGGGCTTGGTCGGGCATCGGACCTCCTTGACGCGAACCGGGGCCGCGAGACACGGCCAGCCTAGTCAGCGGTCGGTCGTCGTTTTGGCCCCGGCGCGCCCGCTCGGCTATTCTTGGCAAGTTGCCCTGTTCGGTCTGGGCGTGCCCGCTGGGCACGCGGCATACCGGCGCGGGGCCCCCGACCTTCCAGACCGCGGGTTCGACCCCGCATCAGAGCATCAGGAGAGACCCGTGGCAGCCACTTGCGACGTTTGCGGCAAGGGACCGGGCTTCGGTCACAACATCTCGCACTCGCACCGGCGCACCAAGCGTCGCTGGAACCCGAACATCCAGCGGGTCAAGGCCATCGTCAACGGTGTGACCCCCAAGCGCCTCAACGTGTGCACCTCGTGCCTCAAGGCCGGGAAGGTCGCGCGCTGAGCGCCTGACCCATCGGTTGCAGAAGGCCGGCTCCCCCATCGGGAGCCGGCCTTCTGCTGTGCCGGGTCCAGCCGCCGGGTGGAAGGGGCGTCAGCGGCGGAAGTGGTCCCACCCACGAGGAGCCTGGGGTATGCCGTCCAGCAGCACCCCAGCCCCGGTCCGAACCATGCCGATCACCGTCCACCCCTCAGGCACCGGGCCCGCGAAGCACGCCAACAGCGAGTGCTCCTCACCGCCCCCCAGCACGCACTCCCAGGCGTCGTCGGCACCGACAGCGGGAGCCAACCGCGCGGCATACGGTGCGAGGGCCTCGCGCGACAGGTCGAGAGCGACCCCGCTGGCGGAGGCGATCCGGGCGCCGTCGCGAAGCAGCCCGTCGGAGATGTCGAGCATCCCCGCAGCCCCGGCTGCGCCAGCCCGAGGCCCTTCGGCCAGCGGCGGTTGCGGTCGGCGGTGGGTCGCGACCAACTCCTCGTCGAGCTCGGGTCGGCCCCGCTCGAGCAGCAGGAGACCGGCAGCCGAGCGGCCCAGCGTGCCCGCCACCGCGACCTGGTCGCCCGCGCAGGCCCCGGAGCGCAGCACAGGTGCCTGACCGTCGAGCGTTCCGAGCGCCGTGACCGAGACGGCCAGCGTCCCCCGCGGAGCCGAGGACAGGTCGCCGCCCAGGACTGCGGCTCCGGCCGTGCGCGCGGCCTCACCCAGTCCATCGGCGAACCCCTCGACCCAGGCGACCGTCGTCGCCGGGTCGGCCAGCAGGGTGACGACCAGCCCGAGCGGCCGTCCTCCCATCGCGGCCACGTCGGCGAGGTTTTGGGCGACGATCTTCGCTCCGACGTCACCTGGCGTCGACCAGTCGTCGCGCCAGTCCCGGCCGCGGACGGCAGCGTCGGTCGTGATGATCGTTGCGGCGTCGCACCGGAGCACGGCCGTATCGTCACCCGGCCCGACGAGGACACCCGGACCGCCGGGCAGCCGGGGAGTGATGCGGGCGAGGAGTTGCTCCTCGGTCAGATCGGCGAGCGTCATCCCCGCCGCCTTGCCCCGTGCACGCCTACCTGGCACGACCTTCTCCTCCTGCTCAAGACGACGAAACCCCGCCCAGCACGGTAGCGTCTGGGGGACGGGTCGAGGACGACCCGCGCGCGGGCACTGCCCGCCAGACCCCCGACAAGTGAGGTTGCTCTGTGGTCCAGGCATACATCCTGATCCAGACCGAGGTCGGCAAGTCGGCGTCGGTCGCCGAGGCGATCCGCGGGGTTGCGGGCGTCGCATCCGCCGAGGACGTCACCGGCCCCTACGACGTCATCGCCCGGGTCGAGGCCAACACGGTCGATGAGCTCGGCAAACTCGTCATCGCCCGCATCCAGGACGTCCCGGGCATCACGCGGACGCTCACCTGCACTGTGGTGCACATCTGAGCGGTCGCTCGCTGCGGTCACCAGGGCGGCAGACCGGCATCGGCCGGTATGCCGCCCTGCTCGCTGTCCCGCTCGGCCTCCTCGGCGCCGTTGGCGCCTGTTCCAACCCGGTGAGCGCAGCGGTGGTCGTGGCCCTGCCGGCAGGAGCGGACAGCGCCCCCTGCCAGGCCTTGACGGCCCTCTGGCCGAGCCTGGTGTCGTCGCAGCCCGCGCGAGCCGTGAGCGTGCAGTCGCCGGCGGCCCGGGCGTGGGGTAACCCGGCGGTCATCGCCATCTGTGGTTTCGACGCCCCCGCACCGTCGACCTTGGAGTGCCTGTCCGTCGACGGCGTCGACTGGCTGGTCCAACGACGGTCGGATGGTGTGCAGTTCACGACCTACGGCCGAAGCCCGGCGATGGACGTCCTGGTGCCCGCGGCATACGCCCCTGAGCCGTTGTTGCTGCCCGCCTTCGGGGCGGCGGCCCGGTCCCTGCCCGAGACCGGTCGCCACTGTCAGTAGCCCCCCCGGGGCCTGCGCAGCCTTAACGAAGGCCGACGCGGCGCTCCAACGCCAGGGTGATGAGTTCGTCGACGAGTTCGTCGTAGGGGACGCCGGTCTCGGCCCACATCCGCGGGTACATCGAGTGCGGGGTGAAGCCTGGCATCGTGTTGATCTCGTTGATGATCACCCGACGGTCCTCGGTGTAGAAGCAGTCCACCCGGGCCAGCCCCTCGCAGCCCAGGGATTCGAAGGCCGCCGCCGCCAGGCGCCGCACCTCGGCGGCGATGTCGTCGGGGATGTCGGCCGGGCAGACCAGCTCCACATCGCTCTCGGAGAGGTATTTCGCCTCGAAATCATAGAAGTCGTGGCCGGTGACGACCCGGATCTCGCCGACGTGCGACGTCCGCGGCGGCTGCACGCCCCGGCCCTCGAGGACGGCGCATTCCAACTCGCGACCGAAGATCGCCGCCTCGACGAGCACCTTCGGGTCGTGCTCGCGGGCCGCCTCAATGGCCGCCTTGAGTCCGGCGGGTGAAGCCACCCGGGTGATCCCCATACTCGACCCGGCCCGAGAAGGCTTGACGAAGACCGGGAAGCCCATCGACGAGGCGGCGTCGAGGGCCGCGCCGCGGTCGGCTCGCCAAGCGCGGTCGGTGATGACGGCATACGGGCCGACGGGGAGGCCATGACCGGCGAAGACGACCTTCATGTAGTGCTTGTCCATGCCTGCGGCAGAGGCGAATACGCCGGAACCGACGTAGCGCACGTCGGCCAGATCGAGCATCCCCTGAATCGTGCCGTCCTCCCCCCACGGGCCGTGGAGCACCGGGAAGACGACGTCGACGTCACCGAGGACGACTGGCACCTCGCCCGGCGTGAGCACCTGGAGGGCCCGATCGGTCGTCGAGAGCGGCACGAGCACCCCCGCGCCCGACCCGTCGACCTCCGGGATGTGCCCGGGAGCCAGTTCGAGGGCGGCCGGGTCGTCGGCGGCCAACACCCAGCGTCCATCCTTGGTGATGCCGATGGGCAGGACGTCATAGACCTGGCGGTCGATGGCCCGCAGCACCGACGCTGCGCTGCTGCACGACACGGCGTGCTCGGAGGACCGTCCGCCGAAGACGACGGCGACGCGCGGTTTACGGGGCGGGACAGTGCTCATCGGCAACGACCCTACTGCCCCGGTATGCCGTGTCCGCCTAGGCTGGCCGGATGACCGACCTGCCCCCGGACCTGGCCGCCGCCACCGTCGTCGTCGCCGCGGGGCGCCCCCCACGCAGCCCCGGTGCACCGATCAATCCGCCGATCGAGTTGTCCAGCACGTATGCCGCCCACCCCGCCACCGGCCCCGACGGGGTGGCCCTGAACCTCGGCTACGGCCGGGCATCGAACGCCACCTGGGCGGCTTTCGAAGCGGCCGTCGGGACCCTCGAAGGTGGCGACGCGCTGTGTTTCGCCTCCGGCATGGCGGCGATCTCGGCCGCCCTCACCGTCCTCCCGGCGGACGGCCCGCTGGTTGCTCCCCTGACGCCCTACAACACCTCCGGTGCGCTCATCGGGGAGGTGGAGGCCGCGGGCCGCGAGATCCGCCGGGTCGACGTCGAGGACACCGTAGCGGTCATCGCGGCGCTGCACGGTGCCCGCGCGATCTGGCTGGAGTCGCCGACCAACCCCCTCATGCAAGTAGCCGACCTGCCGGTCATCATCGCCGAAGCCGCTGCGCGCGGGGTCGTCGTCGTCGTCGACAACACCTTCGCCACTCCCCTGGTGCAGCAACCGCTGGCCCTCGGCGCCGACATCGTCGTCCACTCGGCGACGAAGTACCTCTCCGGGCACTCCGACCTGCTCATGGGGGTCACGGTCACCCGCGCGGGCACTCCCGACGCTGCCCCCGACCGTTGGTATGCCGCGCTGCTCGCCCACCGCACCCGGCACGGGGCGATCGCCGGCCCGTTTGAGGCCTGGCTCGCGCTGCGCGGCATACGCACCCTGCATGTGCGCCACGAGCGGGCCTGCGCCAACGCCGCCGAGTTGGCGCGGCGCCTCGGCGAGCACCCCAGCGTGAGCCGGGTGCGCTACCCCGGTTGGGGGGCCATGCTGGCGATCGAGGTGGCCGGGAGCGCCCTGGACGCCGAGCGGGTGGCGAGCGCGTGCCAGGTCTGGTTGGGAGCCACCAGCCTCGGTGGGGTCGAGTCGCTCATCGAGCGGCGTCGCCGCTACCCCGGCGAGTCCGTGCTCGTCCCAGAGAGCCTGTTGCGGTTGTCCGTGGGCATCGAGGACGTCGAGGACCTCTGGCGGGACCTCGACCACGCACTGCGCGCCTGACCCAAGCGGGTCACCGGCCGATCAGCACAGCGGGTCAGATTCGCTCGTGCTTGCGGGTGCGCGACATGAGCAGGTCGACGAGTTCCTCGGGCGTTCGCTGCCCGTCGATGACCGAGGTGACCGCCTCGGCGATCGGCATCTCCACGCCGGCGTTCCTGGCCAGGTCGAGCACCGAGTGACACGACTTGACGCCTTCGGCAGTCTGGCGAGTCACCTCGATGACTTCGGCGACCGACATCCCCTTGCCGAGGTTCTCGCCGAAGGTGCGGTTGCGGGAGAGGGGAGACATGCAGGTGGCGATGAGGTCGCCCACACCAGCCAAACCCATGAAGGTCGACGGGTCCGCCCCCAAGCGCACACCGAGCCGCGCCGTCTCGGCCAAGCCGCGGGTGATGATCGACGCCTTGGTGTTGTCGCCCATCCCCATGCCTTCGGCCATGCCGACAGCGAGAGCAACGACGTTCTTCACCGCCCCGCCGAGCTCGGTCCCGACGACGTCATGGTTGAAGTAAGGCCGGAAGTAGCCGGTCGCGCAGGCAGCGGCCACGCGCTCCGCGGTCGCCTGGTCACAACAGGCCACGACGCTCGCGGCAGGTTGTTTGCGGGCAATCTCCTTGGCCAGGTTGGGCCCGGAAACGACGACGACACGCTCGACGTCGACCCCCCCGACCTCCATGATGACCTCGCTCATCCGCTTGGTCGTGCCGAGTTCGACACCCTTCATCAGCGAGACGACGGCGGCCGTCTCGGGCAGCGTCCAGCCGCTGAGGTTGGCGCGCAGCGTCTGGGAAGGGACCGCGAGGACGACGATGTCGGCCCCGGCCAACGCCTCCTGCGGGTCGGTGCTGGCCCGGATGCCCTCCGGCAGAAGGATTCCGGGGAGGTAGTCCTCGTTGCAGCCGGCGTTGATCTGCGCCACCGAGTCGGCCCGCCGGCCCCACATGGTGACGCTCGTGCCGGCGTCGGCCAATGCCGCGGCGAACGCGGTCCCCCAGCTACCTGTTCCCATGACCGCGGCGGTGGTGCTCATGGACGCTCCTTGTTGGGGTTGCCGGTCTCGGGGACACCCTTGGCCCGCGAGTCGAACCGCACAGCGGGGGCCTGCTCGCCCCGAAGGACTTCCAGTTGGGCCGTGATGGCGTCCATGATCCGGTCGGTGGCCATGGCGAGCAAGGCGACATCCTGCGGCTTGCCGTAGAGGTCGCTCAGGTCCACTGGCGGGCCGGCCAGGATGTGCATCGTCTTACGAGGGAAGAGGTGCAGGTCCTTCTGGTAGGTCCCGAGGACTTCCTGGGGACCCCACATAGCGATGGGGATGACCGGGCAGCGGGTGGTCAGGGCGATCCGTGCGGCGCCGGTCTTGCCCTTCATCGGCCAGCCACCCGGGTCGCGGGTCAGCGTCCCCTCCGGGTAGACGACGACGGTCTTGCCCTCCTGCACCGCCGCCACCGCGGCCCGCATGGCGTCGGCTGCCTGCCCCGTCCCGCGATAGACCGGGATCTGGTCGGCCCAACCGACCAACTTGCCCAGGACCGGGATCCGGAAGACGGCTTCCTTGCCGAGGTAGTAGGGCGGCCGGTCGTTGTCGAAGAGATAGAGCGCAATGGCCAACGGGTCGACATAGGACAGATGGTTCGGGGCGATGACGCATCCGCCCTCGGGAAGGTGCTCCATGCCCCGCCAGTCCCGACGGAGCAGCACACGCAGCATCGGTCGCAGCAGCACGACGATGACCTGGTATGCCGCCGGCAGCCGCCGCATTCGCGCCAGCACGGACGTGGACGACCTCACACCCAACTCCTTCTCGACGCCCGTATCCTTGCGGCCCGGGGTCCCAGTGTCGAGCATGCACCACCGGAGGGGAGACGATGTCGCTCGTGAATGACGTGGACCTCCGCGCCGACGGCTGGGTGGTCGTCGTGCCCGCCAAGGGCGGCGACAAGGCGAAGTCCCGCCTCACCGCACCGCGGGGGACGCAGCGGCATACCCTCGCGGCGGCCTTCGCGCTGGACACCGTCGCCGCGGCACTCGCTGCGGTCGGCACAGGGCGGGTGTATGCCGTCACCGGACCCGGCCCGCTCGTCGCCCTCCTGGAGGCGCTGGGTGCCGTCGTGGTCCCTGACCCCGGCGGCGGGCTCAATGCGGCCATCCGCGCGGGCCTGGCGCACGCTGCGGCCGAAGCACCGGTGCGCGTCGGGTTGGCCGTGCTGTTGGCCGATCTTCCCGCGCTGACCGCCGACTCCCTGAGCGTGGCGTTGGGCGCTGCCGCCGGTGTCGAGCGGGCCGTCGTGCCGGACATCGACGGAACCGGTTCGGTGCTCATCACGGCGACAGGCGGGGCTGTCCCCGAGCCGGCGTTCGGCCTCGACTCGGCGGCCCGACACGCCGCGGGCGGGCAGCAACGCCTCGACCTCGACCTGCCGCGGCTGCGGACCGACGTGGACGACACGACCTCCCTGCGGGCGGCGCTGTCGTTGGGGGTGGGACGGCATACGACAGCCGCCCTGCACCACGCGGCCACGGGCTGACACGAGCACGGGCCGGTCTCTCCCGCAGGAGAGACCGGCCCGGTCGAGGCTCGGCGGTTCAGGCCTTCTTCGCCGCCTTGGCGGGAGCAGCCTTCTTGGCAGCCGGAGCGGCCTTGGCGGGAGCAGCCTTGGCCGGGGCGGCCTTCTTGGCAGCCGGCGCAGCCTTGGCCGGAGCGGCCTTCGTCGCGACCGACTTCACGGGAGCGGCCTTGGCCGGAGCAGCCTTGGCCGGGGCGGCCTTCTTGGCCGCGGGCGCAGCCTTGACGGCGGCCTTGGCCGGTGCGGCCTTCTTCACCGGCGCAGCGGCCGGGGCAGCCTTGGCAACCGAGCCGGCCG
>ENA-UOWE01001948-UOWE01001948.1-activated-sludge-metagenome-genome-assembly--contig:-NODE-1948-length-23836-cov-7.827215_pt1 | contig 23836 bp, 15 predicted proteins | sample MGYA00249841_ERZ761562 | MGnify/ENA primary metagenome ERZ761562 (study PRJEB28883, sample SAMN05720200) | activated sludge metagenome | isolation source: Anaerobic digester | place: Japan... | reverse complement strand
GACGCACGGCACCGGCTTCAACTGGTTCGAGCCCGACCACTTCCGGCTCGTCACGCTGCCGGATGTCGACATGCTCACCGAGGCCATCGGCCGCATCGCCGACTACCTCGAGACCATCCGGAACTGACCCCCCTATGCTCGGGGGATGCGCCGCCGCACCCCCCGTCCCGTCCCGGACGTGTTCGAGACCTTCGCCCACCGGGTGGACGACTCGGCCGAGGCGCCTCTGCAGGCCCCGGATGCCGGCACGGTCGCGCGATCGGCCGGCATCGGCCTCGCGCTCATGGTGCTGACCTCGGTCGCCTTCGTCCTGGGCGCTGGGGTGGCCTCGCGCTCGCGCCCGGACCTCGTGTTCTCGCACCTGGGCTGGGAGGGTCTGGCCATCGTCGGCTGGTCGCTGCTCTGGGGTGCGCTCACCGCCGCCGTGGTGCTCGCGATCAGCGTCGTCATCGTCGGGATGCCGTGGGTGCGGCGTCAGCGTGGAGCGTCGCGCTCGGGCCCGGCTGGCTCCTCCGGCCCCTCGACGCCGACCTCGACGCCGTAGGACCACCCGGCTCTCAGGGGCAGGGTGTCACCACTCCAGAACCGACCGGGGTCGTACCAGTTCATCGGGACGTCGTCGTGCAGGATGCCCATCTCCTCCAAGGTCACCCCCACGACCTCGGCGCAGTAGGCGGCCTCGGGGCGCACGGCCTTCTCCCGGGCCGCCTTCTTGGACAGGTAACCGTCGCGGCCTCGCAACCAGCGCCAAGCCATCCCGGCCGTGGTGGGGAACGAGACGCCGTTCAGGCGCGCGATCGTGCGCAGCACGGCATCCTCCTGCTCGCGCCCGACCTCGGGCGTCAGCTGGCGAACCCAGGCCCCCTGCCCGTACTTGACCTGCCAGGTGGTGACGGCTTCGCGCAGGTCGTGCAGCTGCACCCCGCGGTGATGATCGCCGGTCCAGTGGTCACGCAGTGACCGACCGAGCTCGGCGTGCCACATGAGCGGGGGCAGGTCGTCGAGGACGACGGCCATGCCGACGTGGTTCACCGGCGCGTTGCTCGCCGTCTGGATCACCCGGTCGGCGACCGACCCACCGCGGAACAGCCAGAGGTCGCCGGTGCGGGTGGCCTCGACCGCGACGTCGAGGGGGACGGTCTCGCGGCGGGGCAGCCTCGGCAGGGGCACGGTGATGGGCATGGGCACAGTCTGCCCAATACGCTGGGGCCCATGCCCGCCTCGAACCGTGTCTGGAAGATCGCAGGGATCGCCGGCCTCGTCGGTGTCGTCGCAACCGGCGGGCTGGTTGCCCGCAATGAGCGTGAGCGTCGGGCCTACACCCCTGACGAGGTGCGCGACCGGCTTCAGCAACGCCTCGCCGAGACCGACAAGGCGTCCCGCACCGACCGCTGACGCTGCCGCACTCATTGCACTTCAGCCACCGCTCTGGGCGCGGCTCAGCCAGTCGCGGCGTCGGTCGCCGCGAGGGCCTCGAGCCGGTCGTAACCCTGCGCCATGCCGTGCTCCATGCCCGACTCGACCATGGCGTCGCGGCCCTCGACCGTGCGGCCGATGCTGCGACCGCGCAGGCGGGTGCGGCCGTCGCCGAGGTCCTCGAACCACATGAACTCCAGGGCGACCTCGTCGGGGGCGCCGTCGAACTCGAAGGTCTGGAGGGCGAACTCGTTCTCGCGGATGCTGTGGAACACCCCGCGGAAACCGAACGTGCCGTGCTCATTGCTGTGGGAGTACGAGTAGCCGCCGCCGGTGGTGAAGTCCCAGTGGGCGATGTCCATCTGCATGCCGTTCGGGCCGAGCCACTGCTTGACCTTCTCGGGGTCGCGGTGGGCCTCGAAGACGGCCGCAACCGGGGCGTCGAACTCGCGGGTGAAGTCGATCCACGGCACACCGGCCGGGACGTCGAGGTGCAGGCTGTTGCTCATGAGTGCTCCTGGGGGGTGCTGGGCGTGACCGACTCGGGGTCGGCGGCGAGGAGCGCGTCGAGGCGGCGGAACTGCTGCTCGTGGATCAGCCGGTAGCCGTCGATCCAGGCCGTCAGCGCCTCGAGCGCCGAGGGGTTGAGGTGCACGGGGCGGCGCTGGGCCTGCCGGGTGCGGGTGACCAGGCCCGCGTGCTCGAGGACCTGGATGTGCTTCGACACGGCCTGCAGGCTGATGTCGAAGGGCTCGGCGATCTCGTTCACCGTGGCCGGGCCACGGCTGAGGCGAGCGATGATCTCCCGCCGGACGGGGTCGGCGAGGGCCGCGAAGCCCAGGTCGACGCGAGAGGTGCTGTCCGGCATCCCAATATTCAACTACTCAGTTGATCAACTGTCAAGTTAAATAGCGACTTCGTGCGACTTTCGTGCGGCTTCGAGCGCGGACGGCCCGAAACCCGCACCGAAGTCGCACGAAGTCGGGAAGGCCAATCAGGCGCGGGACGTGGCGGGGAAGGTCGAGCGCAGCGCCTCACTCAGCGCCGCCGGGTCGACCACCTCACCCCTGGCGGCCCGGGCGCCCACCGCGAGCCCGAGGATGTAGGACCCGACGGGAGCCATCGGCCGGGCGAACCCGTGCGCGATGTCCTTGGTGAGGGCGTGGATGCCGGGCACGTCGACGGCATCCGGGTCGACGTCGAGCGCGGTGCAGGCATCGGCGATCCACGCGTGCCACTGCGCCTCGGCTGCCAGGAGGTCGGTCATTTGCGGGTCAGCTCCGGCTTGTCCCAGCCACGCTGCGGCGCCCGGTTGCCCGACCCGCGACCCGGCCGCTCGTCCTTGGAGCGGTAGACCAGGTAGGGCCGGGTGAGGTAGCCGAGCGGCGCCGAGAAGACGTGGACGAGCCGGGTGAACGGCCACATCGCGAACAGGATGAACGCGAGCAGGGCGTGCAGCTGGAAGCCCAGCGGTGCCGCCGCCATGAGCTCGGGCTGCGGCTGGAACGCGAAGATGCTGCGGAACCACACCGAGACGCCCTCGCGGTAGTTGTACTCGCCGCCGAACTGCAACAGGCTGCCGGCCACGGTGTTCCACATGCCGAGGAGGATGACGGTGCCGAGCACGGCGTACATGGCCTTGTCGTTGACGGTCGTCGCGCTGAACACCGGGCCGGTGGTGCGCCGCCGGTAGACGAGGATGACGAGTCCGGCCACCGCGGCGATCCCGGCCGGGATGCCACCGGCGAGGGCGATGACGTGGTACGTGTGCGGGCTCAGCCCCAACGCGTTGGTCCACACCTGCGGGATGATCAGGCCGATGACGTGGCCCATGACCACGCCGAGCATGCCGAAGTGGAACAGCGGGCTGCCGATGCGCAGCAGCCTGTCCTCGTAGAGCTGGCTGGAGCGCGTGGTCCAGCCGAACTTGTCGTAGCGGTAGCGCCAGAAGTGCCCGACGACGAACACGGCCAGGCACACGTACGGGACGATCACCCACAGGAACGTGGTCATCGGGGGGCTCCTACCGGGATGGTCGTGCCGAGCATCGCTGTGGTGTCGGCGGGTTCGGGTCGGGGGTTGAGTCGGGGGTCGATGGCGTACGGCTCGAGCCCGACCTCCTCCTGGGGTGGGCCCTGCTCGACGAGCCGCAACAGGGCCTCGGCGTCGCTGCCCTCCAGCGGCGGCAGCGTCGAGCGCAGCGCCTCGAGCACGGGCAGCCAGGGCGAGTCGCGCTGGGCCAACCCGGCCCGCAGCACCTCGACCCCCACCCGGTGGCGGGTCAGCAGGTGCCACGCGGTGGCCCAGTCCTGCATCGCGCCGAACTCGAGCACGACGCACAGGTGGTCGGGCAGCTCGACCTCGCTGTCGAACTCCAGACCGGCCCGGCGGTAGGCCTGCTTGAACTCCACGAGGGCCACCCCGCGCCGTCGCGTGTCACCCGAGGTGAAGTACGTCAGGTGCAGCGAGCACTTGCGGGTGACGTCGAAGGTGTCGACGTACTCGCGCTGGAGGGCGCCCAGCCGCGCGGAGGTGAGGTGGTCGAGGAACTCGAGCAACGGCATCCGCTGGGCGTCGGGCAGGCCCTCGACCACGCCACGCAGCATCGGCACCCGCTGCAGCAGCACGTCGTCGGGGTAGTCGAGCAGCAGCGAGACCACCTGCCAGGTGTCGACGAGGTCCTTCTCCCGGATGCCGGGTCGCGCGTCGCGGTGCCGCCGCCACTTCATCGGTCGGCCCGTTCGCCCGAGCCGGAGCCGCCACCCGGGAAGATGCCGTCCGGCATCCCCCGCCCGTCCCAGTTCAGGAGGTTGACCCGGCCACGCAGGGGGTTGTCCGGCGGCAGCTCGTCGATGCTGTCGGCGGTCAGCGCCTCACGGCGCACCCGCAGGTTCTCGGCGGCGATCGGGGTCGGGGTGCTTCCGGACCCCTCGCCGAAGATCTCCTGGCCGCCGCCGTACTCGGAGACGGCGCACTCGGTGGCGAGCTCCTCCAGCGAGTGGGCCTGCTCGGCGTGGGCCGTCGGGATGACGTAGCGCTCCTCGTACCTGGCCAGGGCGAGCAGGCGGAACATCTCGTACATGTCCTCGCCCTCCATCCCGACCGCGGCCGGGATCTCGTCGCGGGGGTCGCGCCCGAGGTTGATGTCGCGCATGTACGACCGCATCGCCGCGAGCTTCTTGAGCACCGTGTTGACGGGGGCGACGTCACCGGCGGTGAACAGGTTCGCCAGGTACTCCACGGGGATGCGCAGGGTGTCGATGGCCCCGAAGAGGTTGTCGACGTCCTCGGCGTCGTAGCCGGTGTCCTTGATGACGTCGACGACCGGCGACAGCGGCGGGATGTACCAGACCATCGGCATCGTGCGGTACTCCGGGTGCAGCGGCAGCGCGACCTTGTAGTCCATGATCAGCTTCTTCACCGGGCTGCGGCGGGCTGCCTCGATCCAGTCACCGGGGATGCCGGCCGCCTCGGCCTCGCGCCGGACCTCCGGGTCCTCGGGGTCCAGGAACACGCCCAGCTGGGACTCGTAGAGGTCGGTGTCGTCCTCGGTGGTGGCCGCCTCGAGCACCTTGTCGGCGTCGTAGAGGACGAGCCCGATGTAGCGCAGCCGGCCCACGCAGGTCTCGGAGCACACCGTGGGGATGCCGACCTCGATGCGCGGGTAGCAGAAGGTGCACTTCTCGGCCTTGCCGGTCTTGTGGTTGAAGTAGACCTTCTTGTACGGGCAGCCGGTGATGCACATCCGCCAGCCGCGGCAGCGGTCCTGGTCGACCAGGACGATGCCGTCCTCCTCGCGCTTGTAGATCGCGCCGCTGGGGCACGACGCCGCGCACGAAGGGTTGAGGCAGTGTTCGCAGATGCGCGGCAGGTAGAACATGAAGGTCTGTTCGAACTCGAACTTCACCTTGTCCTCGATGCCCTTGAGCATGACGTCCTTGGCCGCGTGCTCGCGCGAGCCGCCGAGGTCGTCGTCCCAGTTGGCGCTCCACGACACGTTGACCGGCTTGCCCGAGATGAGCGAGTACGGCCGGGCGACGGGGAAGTTCTTCTGCGCGGGAGAGTTGAGCAGCGTCTCGTAGTCGTAGGTCCACGGCTCGTAGTAGTCGCTGATCGAGGGCATCTTGGGGTTGCTGAAGATCGTCAGCAGCTTCTTGAGCCGCCCGCCGGCCCGCAGCTGGAGGCGGCCGTTCTTCATCACCCAGCCGCCGCGCCACTCCTCCTGGTCCTCGTAGCCGCGCGGGTAGCCCAGGCCGGGCCGGGTCTCGACGTTGTTGAACCACACGTACTCGGTGCCGGCCCGGTTGGTCCACGCCTGCTTGCACGTGACCGAACAGGTGTGGCACCCGATGCACTTGTCGAGGTTCATGACCATCGCCATCTGGGCCATGACGCGCATGTCAGTACTCCACGTTCTGGTTGGCGCGGCGGCGGATCATCGTCACTTCGTCGCGGTTGTTTCCGGTGGGCCCGATGTAGTTGAAGAAGTAGGCGAACTGGGCGTAGCCGCCGATCATGTGGCTCGGTTTCATCATGATCCGGGTGAGGGAGTTGTGGATGCCGCCTCGCCTCCCGTTGGTCTCGGTGAGGGGGACGTCGATGAGCCGGTCCTGCGCGTGGTGCATGTAGACGGTGCCCTCCGGCATCCGGTGCGAGACGATCGCGCGGGCCGCGACGACACCGTTGCGGTTGACCGCCTCGATCCAGTCGTTGTCGGCGACGCCGATCTTCTCGGCGTCGACGTCGGACAGCCAGATCGTCTGCCCGCCGCGGGAGAGGCTGAGCATGAACAGGTTGTCCTGGTACTCGCTGTGGATCGACCACTTGTTGTGCGGGGTCAGGTAGCGCACCGAGACGCCGAGGGCGTTCTGCTCGCCGAGCGCGGCCTCACCGAAGAGCTCGGTCATGTTCAGCGGCGGCCGGTAGACCGGCAACGCCTCCCCCATGCCGAGGATCCAGTCGTGGTCGAGGTAGAACTGCTGGCGCCCGGTGAGCGTGTGGAACGGCTTCTTGCGTTCGATGTTGATCGTGAACGGGGAGTACCGGCGGCCACCGCTCTCCGACCCGGACCACTCCGGGGAGGTGATGACCGGCACCGGCGCGACCTGGGTGTCGGCGAAGGTGATCTGCTTGCCCTCGTGCTCGGCCGCGAGGTCGTGCAGCTGGGTGCCGGTGCGCTTCTCCACGTTCTTGAAGCCGTGGGTGGCGAGGTGACCGTTGGTCGTGCCCGACAGGTGCAGGATCGCGTCGGCCATGTGGATGTCGGTGTCGAGCCGGGGCTGGCCGTTGCCGGCGCCGCCGTGGGCGACCCCGTTGCGGTGGCGCAGGATGTCGACCTCGCGCTTGACGTCGTAGGGCACACCCTTGGTGAGCATGCCGACCTTCTCCATGAGCGGGCCGATCGAGGTCATCTTGTCGTAGATGGCCGTGTAGTCACGCTCGGCGACGGCGAGCACCGGCAGGGTCTTGCCCGGCACGGGTTCGCACTCGCCGAGGCGCCAGTCCTTGACGACACCGTGCACCGTGGCCATCGCCTCGGGGGTGTCGTGCCACAGCGGCTTGGCGATGACGTCGCGCCGGGTGCCCAGGTGGTCGACCGCGAGCTCGGAGAACTTCTTCGCGACCGCCTTCCACGCCTCCCAGTCGGTCTTGGACTGCCACGGCGGGGAGATCGCCGGGTTGAAGGAGTGCACGAAGGGGTGCATGTCGGTGGTGTTCAGGTCGTGCTTCTCGTACCAGGTGGCTGCCGGCAGGACGACGTCGGAGAACAGCGTCGAGCTCGTCATCCGGAAGTCGATGGTCATGAGCAGGTCGAGCTTGCCCTCGGGCACGTGCTCGGGCCACTCGATCCCGGTGGGGCGCTTGTCCGGCGGGGCCTGCTCGGCGGTGACGGCGTTGTCGGTGCCGAGCAGGTGCTTGAGGAAGTACTCGTTGCCCTTGGCGCTGGACCCCAGCAGGTTTGCCCGCCACAGGCTGAGGATGCGGGGGTGGTTCTCCTCCGCCTCCGGGTCCTCGACGGCGAACTTCAGGGCACCGGACTTCAGCTGGTCGACGACGTAGTCCGCGGGAGCCAGCCCCGCGGCATCCGCCTCGTCCGCCAGCGCGAGGCTGCTGCGGTTGAAGGTCGGGTAGCTCGGGGTCCAGCCCAGGCGCACCGACTGGGCGAGCAGGTCCATGACGCCCTTGCCCGCGAAGACGCCGGTGCCGGCATCCACGTCGTCGGCGGTGAAGGTGTCGTAGCGGTACTGGCTGGTGTTGACGTACCAGTACGCCGTCTGGTTCATGTGCCGCGGCGGGCGCTGCCAGTCCAGCGCGAACGCCATGTGCTGGAAGCCCATGATCGGGCGGATCTTCTCCTGGCCGACGTAGTGCGCCCAGCCGCCACCGTTGCGCCCTTGGCACCCCGTGATCGTCGTGAGCACGAGCATCGCCCGGTAGATCTGGTCGGAGTGGAACCAGTGGTTGGTGCCGGCCCCCATGAGGATCATCCCGCGACCGCCGGTGTCGATGGCGTTCTGCGCCCACTCACGCGCCAGCCGCACGACCTGCTCGGCGGGCACGTTGGTGATCTCCTCCTGCCACGCCGGCGTCGCCGGGGTGGAGGGGTCCTCGTAGTCGGCCGGCCAGGTGCCCGGCATCCCGGGGCGGGCCACGCCGTACTGGGCGAGCATGAGGTCGAGCACGGTGGTCACCAGGCGCCCACCGATGCGGCGCACCGGCACCCCGCGCGTCACGTGCGCGACCTTGCCGTCGTACGCGTCGAACCTCGGCATCACGACCCGGGCCGTCTCGGATGCCGTGCCACCGGCGTCGAGGCCGTGCAGCGTCAGGACGGGGTCGATGTCCTCGAGGTCGAGGTTCCACTTGCCCCAGCCCTCGTCTCCGTAGCGGAAGCCGATGGAGCCGTTCGGGATGGCCACGTCACCGGTGCGCGCATCGAGCACGGCCGGCTTCCACATCGCGTTCTCGGAGGCGGCCTGCGCGATGTCGAGGTCACCGGCGACGAGGTACTTGCCGGGCCGGTAGGCCGGCCCGTCGGCGCCCTCGGCAGTGTCGGCGACGTCCCCGGCATCCTCGAGGGCGACGAGGAAGGGCAGGTCGGTGTACTGCTGGTTGTACTGCGTGAAGAAGTCGACCTGGCTGTCGACGAAGAACTCCTTGAGGATGACGTGCCCCATCGCCATCGCGAGCGCGCCGTCGGTGCCCGGGGCCGCGGCGACCCACTCGTCGGCGAACTTGACGTTCTCGGCGTAGTCGGGCGAGACGGCGACGACCTTCTGGCCGCGGTAGCGCGCCTCGGTCATCCAGTGCGCGTCAGGGGTGCGGGTCATCGGGACGTTCGAGCCCCACATGATGAGGTAGCCGGCATCCCACCAGTCGCCGGACTCGGGGACGTCGGTCTGGTCGCCGAACATCTGCGGCGACGCGTTCGGCAGGTCGGCGTACCAGTCGTAGAACGAGAGCATCGGGGCGCCGACGAGCTCGAGGAAGCGGGCGCCCGAGGCGTAGGAGACCGGCGACATCGCGGGGATCGGCGAGAAGCCGGCGATGCGGTCCGGGCCCCAGCGCTTGACGGTGTAGACGTGCGCGGCGGCGATGATCTCGACGACCTCGTCCCAGCTCGAACGCACCAGGCCGCCCTTGCCGCGGGCGGACTTGTAGCGCCGGGCCTTGTCAGGGTCCTGGACGATGGACGCCCAGGCGAGCACGGGGTCGCCACCGAGGGCCGCCTTGGCCTCGCGGAACATCTCGAGCAGCACACCGCGCACGTACGGGTAGCGCACGCGCGTCGGGGAGTAGGTGTACCAGCTGAAGGCCGCGCCGCGGGGGCAGCCGCGTGGCTCGTACTCGGGGCGGTCGGCGCCGGTGGAGGGGTAGTCGGTCTGCTGCGCCTCCCAGGTGATGATCCCGTCCTTGACGTAGACCTTCCACGAGCAGGAGCCGGTGCAGTTCACCCCGTGGGTGCTGCGCACGACCTTGTCGTGGCTCCAGCGGTCGCGGTAGAACGCGTCGCCGGAGCGGCCGCCCTCGGTGTGGATCGAGCGCTTGTCGTCGGACACCTGTGACCGGGTGAAGAACCGGCGGGTGCCGACGAGGGCATTGGTCAGCGGCCCGTCGAGGGCGGGGCTGGTGGTCATGCGGGCTCCTTGGTTGCCGTGCCGGGGGTCTTGTCACGGAAGGGGGTTCGGGTACTCACGTGCGCGACACACGTGGCGGGGCCGACGAAGGGTTCGAGGCCGATCTCGGTGTCCGGCTCACCGAACTGCTCCATCGAGCCGGTGATCAGGCCGCGGTGGATGCCGCAGACCACGGCCGGGTTGTCGACGGCCAGGGCCAGGAACGGGCAGTCCTTGAGCACGAGGCGGGCGGTGCGCCCGCCGTCGGAGGTCGACATCTCCGGGGTGTAGCCCCACTCGTGCAGGACGTCGAGCATCCGGCCGACCTTGCTCAGCCACTGTCCCGGCGTTCTCGCGGGCGTGGATGCCGGGTCGGCCGGGACGTGCTCGACGGCCCACCGGCGGCCCGCCTCCAGCGGCGTCGGGGTGGCACCCCCGCTGCTGTCGGCGAACGCCCCCGCGAGCAGGCTGCTGAGCAGGCGCAGCGCGTCGGCCTCCCCCGCGACGTCGACCTCGGCGAGCGAGCCCTGCACCGGCGCGTAGATCTTGCGCGGGCGACCCGCGCTGCCGCTGCGGTGGAAGCTGGCCTCGACCAGACCGGCGGCGACCAGCTGGTCGAGGTGGAAGCGCACCGTCGTCAAGTGGAGCCCGACGTGCTCGGCGAGCTCTGCCGCAGTCAGGCCCACGGGGGTGGTCAGGTCGTGACTGGTCGCCGTGGCGTGGGCCAAGGTGTCGAGGAGGCGTCGGCGCACGGGCGAGGCGAGCACGGCGGCGGGGCCGAGGTCGTCTGTCGGGGCGCTCAACGCGGGTCGCTCCTCAGTTTGGAGGACAGGATTTCTCCTATCGAACCACACTCGCGCGTCGGGCGTGAAGTCACCAGATTCCGTTGACAGAGGCTCACTTTTCGGTGTACGACGATCCGTCGTAGACATAAGGGTGACCTCACTGGCAGGCTGGTCAACGGCGGTTGTACCGTCCGATCCGAGATATTTAGATGACGACTCTCATCCAAATGGAGGCCACGGTCATGACCCTGACCACGGAGCCGGACACGGCACCCGCCCATCCCGAGGTGTCGAGCGGCGCCAAACGCGTCCTCACGATGTCGACGATCGCCTTCACCCTGATGTTCGCGGTGTGGCTGATGTTCGGCATCCTCGGCGTGCCGATCCAGAAGGAACTGGGGCTGAGCGACCCCGAGCTCGCGTGGATCTCCGCCGTCGCCGTGCTCAACGGGTCACTGTGGCGCCTGCCTGCCGGCATGCTCACCGACCGGGTCGGCGGCCGGGTGGTGACCATCTCCATGCTCCTGCTCACGGCCATCCCGTGCTTCTTCCTCACCCAGGTCTCGGGCTACGGCGCCCTGCTCGTGCTGGCCTTCCTCGTCGGCTTCGCGGGCAACCTGTTCAGCGTCGGCATCGCGTGGAACGCCGCCTGGTGGCCCAAGGAGCGGCAGGGCTTCGCCCTCGGCGTCTTCGGCGCCGGCAACGTCGGCGCCTCGGTGACCAAGCTGCTCGTGGTGCTGCTGCCGACGATCATCGCGAGCACGGCCGGCGCGATGTACCTCGGCATCTTCCCGGGTGGCTGGCGGATCTTCCCCGCGTTCTACACCGTCGCGCTGGTCGTCGTCGCCATCCTGACGTTCCTGATCGTCCCCCGACACGACAAGATGAACGGTGCCGGCAAGCCACTGGGCGAGATGCTCGCCCCGCTCAAGCACGTGCGCGTCTGGCGCTTCAGCCTCTACTACGCGGCGGTCTTCGGGGCCTACGTCGCGCTGTCGGCCTGGCTGCCGAAGTACTACGTCGACAACTTCGGTGTCGAGCTCCAGGTCGCCGCTTTGCTCACCGCGACGTTCATCTTCCCGGCATCCCTGCTGCGCCCGGTCGGTGGCTGGTTCTCCGACAAGTACGGTGCCCGCCGAGTCATGTACTGGACCTTCGGGGTGATGCTGGCGACGACCGGCATCCTCATGATGCCCAACGGCCACCTCGTCATCGACCAGGCCGACGGCACCCAGAGCGAGCACCTGGCCTACGCCATCGGCATCGTCCCGTTCGCCCTGCTGGTATTCCTCCTCGGCTGCGCCATGGGGGTCGGCAAGGCCGCCGTCTACAAGCACATCCCCGAGTACTTCCCCGACAACGTCGGCTCCGTCGGCGGCCTCGTCGGGATGTTCGGCGGGCTCGGCGGATTCTTCCTGCCGCCGCTGTTCGCCTACACCAAGGTCTGGTCAGGCTTCCCGAGCTCGACGTTCTTCGTCCTGTTCCTGCTGACCGCCGCCTGCTTCGTCTGGATGCACTGGACGGTCGTCCACATGCTGCACCGCGAGTCGCCCGACCTCGCCCGCCACCTCGAGACCCCGGTCGCTCCCGCGGCCGTCCGCTAAGGAGACATCGATGAGCACCGCCCCCGCACCGGCCCGCAAGGGTGAGTGGCTGGAGTCCTGGGACCCGGAGAACGAGCAGACCTGGGACAAGTCCCTGGCCTGGCGCACCCTGTGGGTCACGACCTTCTGCCTGACCCTGGCCTTCGTCGCCTGGTTCCTGCCGAGCGCGATCATCCCCAAGCTCAACGCGCTCGGCTACGAGTTCAGCAAGAGCCAGCTCTACTGGATGGCCGCGATGCCGGGTCTGGCCGCGGGGCTGTTCCGGCTCGTGTGGATGGTGCTGCCACCCATCATGGGCACCCGCAAGATGGTGTCGCTGACCAGCCTGCTGCTCATCGCCTCGACGTTGGGCTGGGGCGTGCGCGTGCAGACCCCCGAGGCCCCCTACTGGGAGCTCATGGTGCTCGCCTTCCTCGCCGGCATCGGCGGTGGGGCGTTCTCCGGCTTCATGCCGAGCACCTCGTACTTCTTCCCCAAGCGGATGCAGGGCACGGCACTCGGGTTGCAGGCGGGCCTGGGCAACTTCGGGGTCTCGTTCGTGCAGCTGCTCACCCCGTACTTCATCGCCATGGGCGCCCTCGCGATCTTCGGCGGCAGCCAGCAGATGACCATTCCCGGCAAGGAGCCGGCGACCGTCTGGTACCAGAACGCCGCCTTCGTGTGGATCCCGCTCATGGTCGTCGGCGCGATCCTCGCGTGGACGATGCTGAAGTCGGTGCCCGTCAAGGCGAACATCCGCCAGCAGTTCGACATCTTCGGCAACCAGGACACCTGGTGGATGACGCTGCTCTACATCATGACCTTCGGCACCTTCTCCGGCCTGGCCGCCCAGTTCGGTCTGCTCATGACCAACCTCTACGGCAGCGGCAACACCGACATCGTCCAGGGCAGCGGCGCGAGCGCCACCCTGCTCATCGCCGGCTACGCCGTGCCGGATGCCGTGAAGTACGTCTTCCTCGGCCCGCTCATCGGCGCGGCTGCCCGCGTCGCCTTCTCCCCGCTGACCGACCGCATGGGCGGTGCGATCTGGACGCTCATCTCCGGCATCGGCCTCATCGCCGCCATCGCGTACACGATTCCCGGGCTGACGCCCGACACGAGCTCGGCAGCGACCCTGGAGTCGGGGTTCAACCAGTTCCTCTACGGCATGCTCGCGATCTTCCTCTTCGCCGGCATCGGAAACGCCTCGACCTTCAAGCAGATGCCGATGATCTTCGAACGGCGGCAGGCCGGTGGCGTCATCGGCTGGACGGCCGCCATCGCCGCGTTCGGGCCGTTCTTCTTCGGAGTCGGCGTGACGAGCCTTGGCCCGGTCGCGTTCTACTCCATCGGCATCGCGTGGGCCGTCATGTGCGTCGCGATCACGTGGTGGCGCTACGCCCGCCCGGGCGCCCCCAAGCCGGGCTGATCGGCCCTCTCCCTCGCCGTGAGTGCGGAAGTGGTTGCCCTGGCCACCACTTCCGCACTCACGGCTGAAGGGACTGGAGGTCCTCGGGGGTGTCGACGTCTCGGGACGTGACGCCAGTGATCTGCACCTCGAGGTGGGGGAGGGCCAGCATGGTCTTCGCCGGGATGCCGTGCGCGGGCTGGGGCACGATGTCACGCGCCGCGGTGGTGCGGTAGACGGCCAGCAGGGGGTTGGCGTGCCCCTCGTCGTCGACGGCCACCGCCGCAGCGGTGTCTGGCCCGGCCGCCGCGAGAGCCGCGGCCAGCGTGCGGAGGCCCGGCACGGCATACGGCATGTCCCCAGCCACCACGGCGGTCAGGTCGGTGGTGACGAGGGCGAGCCCGGCGGCGATGCCGGCGAGCGGGCCGCCACCGGGTGGGTACTCACGGGTCCAGGTGAGGGGTCGCGGGGTGGGCCGCTGCTCCCCCACGGCGATGACGGCCCACTCCAGCGGTAGTGACCCGAGCAGGTGGTCGAGCACGGTGGTTCCGGCGAGCGGTGCGGCGAGCTTGTCGGAGCCGAACCGGCGCGACTCCCCGCCGGCGAGCACGACAACGGTCACCGGGGTCACGTCAGCGTTGCCCGGCGACGTAGGAGGTGCCGCGGCGCTCGAGGAGCGCCTCGCGCAGCGCGTGGTCGAGCGCCTCGTCCATCCGAACCTCGATGCCTTGGGTGAGGCGCTTGAAGCCGAAGATCGCGAGCACGTCGCGGTGCAGCTCGCCACGCTCGGCACCACCCGAGTCGCTGCAGACCGCTCGCATCGCGTTGGCGATCTCGCGCAACGGCACGTGATCAACCGGTCGCGTTCCCGCAGGATCGACGCGGAAGCCACCCCAGGATGCCGGATCAACCGCGAGGTCCCACAGGATCGCCGGCTCCACACCCTTGCGGTGACCGCGTGGGACGACGCCCAGAATCGAGTCCGCGCGCTTCGCGTTGACGCGCGCCAGATCGAAGGCGCCCGCGACGAGCTTGACGAGCCGATCGCGGTGGATCGGGCCCTCGGTGGCGATGGCGTCGGCGACGGCCAGCCCGACCCGATTGCGGGCCGCGGCCGAGCGGTCGAGCTGGTCGAGGGTGTCGCGTGACCCCAGGAGTCCGACGACCCACGGCCTGAACGCCTGACCACCGCGTAGGCCGTCGGCGCCAACCGGGCCGGCCAGCGACGCCTGAAGCGAACTGCCGAGCACGCCGCTCCACACGTCGTCGTCGGGTGCCGCATCCGCAGCATCCGGCGCAGCCGTCACGGTCATCGCAGCCGCCGCAGTTGCCACCGGCTGGCTCGGTAGGTGCAGCCCGCTCGAGGCGCCCCCGTTGACACCCACGGTCACCGGGGTCCCGGCCAGGGCGCGATCGAGCGACTCCGAGAAGCCGTCCAGCACGCCCTCGCGGTCGGCGAGCCACGCGGGCAGCCAGATGCGGGCCACGTGCGGCCACTTGAGCATGCCGCCGAGCACCTCGACGGGCAGCGTGTCGCGGTCGCCGATCGTCGCCCGACTGCTCCATTCCGGCCCGTCGAGCAGCACGGCCGCCACGGGGCGGGTGGGCTCGGCGGCCAGTGCCACGGTCAGGTCGACCCGGAAGTCCGACAGGCCCACGTCGGTCTCCACCACGTAACCGCGCTCCGTCAGCGCCGAGGCGATGTCCTCGCGATGCAGGTCGTGGTCACGTCGTCGCAGCCGGGCGGACTCCAGCGCCCGGGCGCCGACATCGGCCATCTCGAGGTAGGACCGCAGGTGCTTCACCCCCACGTTCTTCGTCTCCTCGACCCGCAGTTGCGACGGCTCGAACGAGGTGAACAGCACCACCTGGCGCCGGGCACGGGTGATGGCGACGTTGAGGCGGCGCTCACCGCCCTCGAGGGAGAGCGGGCCGAAGTTCAGCGGCAGCACACCGTTGGCGTTGACGCTGAACGCGGTCGAGAAGAGGATGACGTCGCGCTCGTCGCCCTGCACGTTCTCGAGGTTCTTGATGAACAGGCCCTCCTCCTGGGAGGAGTCGAGCGCCTCGATGATCCGGGTGTCACCACCGTCGCGGATGAGCGCCTCGATGAACGCCCGCTGCTGCTGGTTGAAGGTGACGACACCGATGGACGGCACGGCCTCGGGCGAGGCCTCGAAGCGCCGACGGATCTCCTCGACGATGGCCTCCGCCTCCTTGCGGTTGGTGCGCAGCGTCTTGCCCTTGCCGGAGCGCTCGAACACACCTCCCACCCGGACCAGGCTCAACCCGCGATCGCTGTGCCCCCCACCGACGCCGAGACCCGGCGCCGGGAACGAGGACAGCCGACCCTCGTAGTAGTGCAGGTTGCTGAAGGCGATGAGCGACTCGTCCTGGCTGCGGTAGTGCCAGGACAGCCACTGCTGGGGGACCGCGGCGCTCAGACACTCACTGAGAATGCTCTCGGCATCGGTGAGCGACTCGGATGCCGTCACGTCACTGTCGGCGTCGTCGTTGGCGCTCGCCTCCCCGAACGAGGACGGCGGCATCTGCTTGCTGTCCCCGACGACGACGACCGACGATGCGCGACCCATGGCGCCGATGGCGTCGGCAACCCGGATCTGCGACGCCTCGTCGAAGACGACGATGTCGAACATCCTCGATTCGGCCGGGAAGAACCGCGCCAACGAGTCCGGGCTGACCAGGACACACGGCATCAGCTGGGTGATGAGGTCGCCGTACTGCGTCATGAGCTCGCGCATGGGAAGCGCCCGACGGGTCTTGTTCACCTCGCGGCGCAGCCCACCGATGCGGCCCGACTCACTCATCGCGTTGAAGTCGCGCCGGGCGATCACCTCGCGCGGCAGTGCCTGCTGGAGCAGGCCACGCACCTGCCGCCCACTGTCGACGTACTGACGCAGGCTGCGCTCGTGGCTGCGGACGTCGAAGGCGTCAAGGTTCTGGCTCACGAGCCGCTCGGCGCGAGACGCCGCTGCGAGCCCCTTCTCGAACGCCTGCGGAGCGTCGTCGGCCTCGACGCTGCCGTCGAGCAGCGCAGCCGCTGCCGCGGGCATGCGGGCCCGGTCGAGCGCCGCCACGGTGCGGCGCAGGTCCAGCCACCGGCGCAACGAGATGAGGTCGTCGTCGAGGCTCGACCGAAGGGCCGCGGTGCCGACCCAACGATCGACCAGGCCCTCCCCACGCAACCACTGGCGCACGTCGTCGTCCGTGGCCCGAGTGAGCGCGAAGACCTGCTTGAGTGCGGCCGCGAGCGCGGCAACGGCATCGATGGTGGCGGCCTCGGGCGTCAACCCCGACTCCAGGAGCCGTCGCAGCTCGTCCTGGAAGGTACCCCCCGAGTCCTGGGGCGCCACCGCAGCGCCGGCCCACTCTAGCCAGTCGAGTTGCTGGGCCACGACGCCGGCACCCTCCGGGGTCAGCGGGTTCCAGTTCGGCGGAACCCGCACCCCCGCAACTGCCGTTGTGCGGGCCGCGAGGAACTGGACGGCACCTTGCAGCTGGACCAGGGCCGCGAGCAGCCCGACGAGCTCCTTGGGCTGCACGACCGCTCCAGGGCGCAGCCCGGGCTGGAGCTCAGCGAGCACGGCCCGCAGCCGCTTCTTGCGCCCGAACCAGCTCGAGGCCGCCGCGGCTTGGGCCCGCCCGTAGATGTCGGGCAGCGCGAGCTCGAGCGCCGCGGGGGTCGCCCGGTCGAGCCCGGGGTGGGAGGCCGCCACGAAGGCGTGCACCTCTTGGCGCACCGCAACGCTGTCGGCACGCCACGACTGACTGCGCGTGCGGTCGAGAGTGTCGAGAGTGATGCTCGGGGCCCGCAGCAGGGCGGCCAGCGACTCCAGTTCCGAGGCTCGGGTGGCCGTGCGCAGCACCCCGGCGAGCGCTGACACCGCGGCCAGCCGCTCGACAGCCCGGTCGACCTCCACAGCGGCCTGGCGCACCGCCGCGAACGGCCCGGCATCCAACTCGTCGACACGCACGAAGGCCCACGGGTTGTTCGGCCCTGGCCGAGCCGGGCCAGCCACGTCGGGCAGGGTGCGCAGCATCGCCCGCAGGCTCTCGCGCTCGGTCGTGGCCTCGTGGGTGAGCAGGGTCCGTGGCACCTCGAAGGAGTACTCCGTGTCGGCCCGGTGCAGCAGATCGGTCGTCGCCGCGTACAGCGAGTGCCCGGCCCCGTTCTCCTCGTGGACCCGGCGGGCGTAGCGGGAGAGCCGCCCGGCGCTGGAGTCGTGCTGCTCGATCGCCACCTTGAGCGCCTGCGGGTCGGCGAAGGGGGTGGCATCCATCGCCTTGCGGATCTGCTCGCGCACCACCGCGGGCTTGCTGCCCTTGTCGTGCAGGTCGAGGGAGTAGGGCCCCATGCCCACGCTGTCGAGACGGTTCTTGACGACGTCGAGGGCGGCCCGCTTCTCGGCGACGAAGAGCACGCGCTTGCCCTCGGCCATGGCGCGGGCCAGCAGGTTGGTGATGGTCTGCGACTTGCCGGTGCCGGGCGGGCCCTCGAGCACGAAGGTGCGTCCGGACACGGCGTCGGCGACGGCCCGCAACTGGGAGCCATCGGCCGGCATCGGGCACAAGGCAGCGAGTGCGTCGAGGTCGGGGCTACCCGTCGCGTCGTGCGAGTCGGCGAAGGGTGCGGTCGGCGTGTGGACGAGGTGCGAGACGAGCGCGTTGTCGCAGAAGGTCTCCCAGTGCTCGTCGAGGTCCTTCCACAGCCGGAACTTGGCGAACTGCAGGATCGCGATGTCCGCGGTGTCCTCCACGTGGTAGCTCAGGCCGCGTTCCTGGACCGCCACCCGCACCGCGGTGAACGCGGCGCCAAGGTCGATGCCGGCGTCGTCGGCGACCGGGTTCTCGAGGCCTGGGATCGACATCCCGTGCACCTGCTTGAGCTTCTCGAGCAGGCAGTAGTTCGGGGTGCTCTGCCCGGTCTCGTCGATCTCGAGGCGGTAGGTGGACTGCCGCGCACCGGTCACCAGCCGCACCGGCACGAGGATGAGCGGCGACCTCAGCGGTTCCGCCCGACCCTCGACCGACCAGACGAGGGTGCCGAGCGCGAGGTAGAGGTTGTTGGCACCGGTCTCGTCGACGATCGTCTTGGCCTTGTAGGCGAGCGAGCGCATCCTGCTCAGGTAGGCCGCGCTCGTCACGTCGGTGTAGACGGCCTGCTTGGTGGCGACCAGCCCCGCTCGTGCCTCTGCGGGCAGTTCGCGCCCGTAGCGGATGCCGCGGGCGCGCAGGACGTCGTCGAGCTGGTCGGATGGCAGGAGGTGGATGGCCTTGCCCGCATGGAGCAGGTCCTCGACCTGGCCGAGTGACTCCCCCGGCGCCGCGAGGTTGATGCCGGTGGACTCCTTGTAGTTGAGCAGCCGGTTTCGCAGGGTCAGGTCGAGCAGCGAGTTCTTCCACGTCGTCACGCGAGCGGGCACCGAGTCCTGGTGCGCTCCACGGGTCGCCGCCCGCCCGCCGGTGACGATGAGCACCGGTGTGCTGTGCTCGGCGGGGCTGTACTCGATGATCTGCGGGGTGCCGTCGGCGGCGCGCCCCTGTGCCGGCAACGGGTAGACCCGGCCGAGGCGGGCCTGCCGCACGTCGACGACGCCCTCGATCACGGACAGGTCGGCGAGGTGCTGCTGCCGGGGGATGCGGGTCGCGTGGTCGAAGTCGACCGGCTCGGTGCGCTTGGTCAGCGCCGTCGTCTCGACCAGACCCATGTGGCCCAGGTCGAGGTGGTTCACGACCTCGCTCGCATCGGTGACGACGATCGACCCGAGCGCGCGCTCGTCGCGCCACCACCCGAGGAACGCGTGGCCCTCGATGACCCAGAGCAGCGGGCGGATGCCGGCCTGCTCCAGGCAGGCTGCCATGACCACCGTGAGGTCCAGACAGGTGCCGACCCGCTCCCCGACGACCTCGCGGGGGGTGCGCACCTTCTGGCCGGCGTCCTCCACCCGACCGTGCCAGCTGGCCGGCGGGTTGGCGTAGGCGATGCCCAGGCCCTGAAGGGCCTCGTACACGGCTCGCACGATGTCATCGACCCGCTCGGCGTCGGCCTGGTAGCCCTCGATGGACGGGCTACCCGTGCGGGCCTCGAGGATGCCGCTCGCGGTCCGCAGCACCTGCGCCACCTCGGGGCTGTTCGGCATCACGTGCGCCGGCAGCATCTCCAGGCCGAGGCCGACGGGTAGGGCCGACCAGTGCTGGGCGGCGTGGACGATGACGTCGACCTCGGCGCTGCCGACGGCCCAGTCGTCCTCGTCGAGGATCTCGACCTTCAGGCGCCCCGGCCGGTGCGCCTCGACCGTGGCCATCGCGGCGGGATCGAGCGCAAGGGTGAGGTCGCGCAGCACGAGGGCGGCCTCGACCGGGAGGTCGAGCAGTTCGGTGAACGGCTTGCTCAGCCGCCCCTGCGAGTCACGCAGTTCGGCGCGCAGCGTCGCGCCACGCAGTTCGTCACCCCGGTTCACCACCCGCACGGCGTTGATGACCTGGATGCCGTTGTGCGCCATCGCGTACGTCACGACCGGGATGGCGTCGATCTCGATGGCCACGGTGCCAGCATCCACTGCAGTTGTCCCCTCGTTCACGAACCGTCGCCGAGACCCTACGGCCCCGCGGTGACACAGGGCGCCGCAGGGTGCACACGAGTGCAGACCGGTATCGCGTCGCGAGAGTCAATTCGGGGGTCCCGGCCATCCCGGGCCGAGGGTGCGACACAATGCCCGAGTCGGCGGGGACGCGTCCCCGGGATTCTCGGGTCGTGAGGGAGTGGGCGTGGCAGCGTCAGGGGGCGAGCGCTGGGTCGAGGTGTCGCCCTCCCAGTTCACCCACGAGACCGAGGGCCTGGCCCTCGTGCGCGCCCTGCTGCCCGATGAGTCGCCGTTTCGGGCCTGGTCGAACTTCGAGTTCCGCGACTCGCGCGGCAAGTGGCACGAGGTCGACCTCCTCGTGCTCGGCCGTGGACGGCTGCACCTCGTCGAGCTGAAGTACTACTCCGGCACGCTGCGCGGCGACGACCACACGTGGCTGCGCGACGGGCACCGAGCCGAGACCTCACCGCTCAAGCTCGCCCGCCGCAAGGCGCAGTACCTCGCCACGAAGCTGACCGACGCCCTCCACGACTGGGCCAAGGAGAAGCAGGTCGCGGTCAAGGACTCGCGCCTCATCGTGCCGTTCGTCCAGGAGTCGGTGTTCCTGCACCACCCCGGGCTGCGCTGCGAGCTGTCCGCGAGCAGCGCCCTCGGCCTCTACGGCATCGACGGCGCCAGCGCGACGAGCCTCCTGCCCGGCATCTCCGACCTGCTGCTCGAGCAGCCCCACAAGAGCGCGATCGGCCCGAACCAGGAGGCGATCCTGCGCGAGCTGATGGCCAGGATCGGCCTGGTCCAGCGCCGCGAGCGCACCGCGGGCTCGTGGACCATCACCGAGCAGGCCCTCGCCGACGGTGAGGGCTGGCAGGAGTGGCTGGCCCACCACAGCGTCGCGCAGCGGGAGCGGGCCCGGATCCGGTTCCAGGTGACGCCCGCCGGCGCTGCCGCGTCCGAGGAGCAGCGCGTCCGCCGGGTCGCCGAGCACGAGTTCCGGGTGATGTCCCGCCTGCAGCACGACGGCATCCTGCGCCCGAAGGATCTCGTGCAGTCCGAGCTCGGCGTCGGCCTGGCCTACGACTACGACGAGTCGTGGCAGCGGCTCGACCTGTGGGTCGCCGAACAGACCCATGGGATGCCGCTCGCGACGCAGTTGTCGATCGTCCGGCAGGTGGGTGAGGCCCTGCAGTACGCGCACGCGAACAAGGTCGTGCACCGGGCACTCACGCCGCGCTCGGTGTGGGTGCGCCCGGTGCCGGGAACTCGCGGCGACGTCAAGGTGCGGGTCGGCGGGTGGGAGGGCGCCGGCATCCTGAACCCGGCCGACCTGACCCGCACCGCGGTCCCCGGTGTCACCGCTCTGCACGACGCGGACGGGCCGGCCGGCAACGACACCGAGGAGGGCGGCTTCGGCGCGCCTGAGGGCCAGTGGAGCCCCACCGCGGACCGCGCCCGCATCGACGTCTTCGGTCTGGGCGCCCTGGCCTTCTACGTGCTCTCGTCGAGGGCACCGGCGAGTGGCCGGGCCGAGCTCACCCAGCGCCTGCACACCCAGGACGGCCTCGACCTCGCCGTCGAGCTGCCCCAGGTCTCGACCGAGCTGCGCGACCTCGTGCTGCGCGCCACCCGGCCGGCCCCGACGAAGCGCACCGGCGACGTCAGCACGTTCCTGGCCCTGCTCGATGCCGCCGAGCGGGCCGCGAACCGGCCCGAGGAGAGCTCCGCCGACCCCCTCGAGGCCACGCCCGGCGCCCTCCTCGGCGGCCGGTTCGAGCTCGTCCGCCGGCTCGGTCAGGGGTCGACCGCCGTCGGCCTCCTCGTCGACGACAAGGAGGTGCCCGGGGCCCCCAGCCGGGTGCTCAAGGTCGCCCTGCACGACGACGCGGGCAGACGCCTGGCCGACGAGGCCGAGGTGCTGCGCGCCCTCGACAGCCCGCGGATCGCCCGGCTCGTCGAGGGCCCGATCACGGTCAACGGCCGCCAGGCGCTCCTGCTCGAGAGCGCCGGGGAGCAGACCCTCACCCACGAGCTCCAGGGCCGCACCCGGCTCTCCCTGGACCTCCTCGAACGGTACGGCACCGACCTCCTGGATGCCGTGGTGACCCTCGACCGCGCGGGCGTGGACCACCGCGACATCAAACCGTCCAACCTCGGGGTCCGCGAAGGTCGCGGCGACCGCACCAAGCACCTCGTGCTCTTCGACTTCTCCCTGACCCGCGCCGCCGCCTCCGCCACGAGCGCTGGCACCCCGCCCTACCTCGACCCCTTCCTCGTGGGCAAGCGCAACGCCTTCGACTCCGCGGCTGAGCGCTACGCCGCGGCGGTCGTCCTCTTCGAGATGGCGACCGGCCGGGCGCCGCTGTACGGCGACGACCCGGATGCCGCCCCCGCGACGATCAGCGACGGCCCCCGGGTCACCGCCGACCTGTTCGACCCCACCCTGGCCGCCAGCCTCGTGGCGTTCTTCGCCACGGCCCTGGCCCGCGACAACGGCGACCGCCACCAGACCGCCGAGGCGATGCGGCAGGCCTGGCGCGAGATCTTCGCCGCCGAGGCGACGACCGAGCCCGATGAGTCGGCCGACGCCCGCGCCGCCGCCGCCACGCTGAGCACCCCGCTCGCCGAGAGCGGCCTCACCGCGCGCGCCCTGTCGGCTCTCGAGCCCGAGCGCATCACGACCGTCGGTGATCTGCTCGCGACCGACCCGGTGCGCATCGCCCGCCTCAAGGGCGTTGCCGACGCCACCCGCAAGCAGGTCAACCGACGGATCAAGGAGTGGCGCCAGCGGCTCGGCGACGTCTCTGCCCCGACGCTCGCGGCCGACCGCGCGGCGGCATCGGACACGTTGGCCGCCGCGGCCGAGACCCTGCTCGCCCCCGTGGCCGGTGAGCGCACGCGCAGCCGGGCCGCCATGGTGCGGCTCGTCCTCGGCATCGGCACCGACCTCGACGCGTTCGCGACCCAGGCCCAGTTGGCCGCCCACCTCCCCGACCCGGTCAACGCGGCGCGCGCGGGCCAGGTGCTCACCGAACTGCAGCAGGCCTGGGCCGCCGATCCGGCCGCGCTTGCCCTGCTCACCCGCCTCGTCGAGCACGTCGACCACACCCTCACGCAGGCGGGCTTGGTGCTCACCCCGGCCGAGGCGACGGCCCGTATGGCCGCCCTGTTCACCCCGAGCGCGGAGGAGGCCGCCGCGACCGGGCCGGACCTGCGCATCGCGGCCGGGCTGGTGCGCCTCACCCTCGAACGGATCCGCGAACTGCGGCGGGCCGACGAGGGTGCTGCCGCACCGCTCGTCATCCGGCGCCGTCAGGGCCGGGTGACCCTCATCGGGCGCGACCAGTCGCTCCTCGACGTCGCCGAGTGGGTCGCCACCAAGGCCGACGAATTGGTCGCCCGGGCCGGTGACCCCGCCACCGCGGTCGTCCCGGCGCGCCGGGCCGCTGACGAGCTGTCGCTGGTGTTCAAGGCCGTGCCCCTCCCCGACGGCCCGCCCGCACCGATGGCCGAACCGAGCCGGCTCGTCGAGCTCGCCGGGGCCCTGAGCCCGACGACGGCGGCCGCGGCCAACGGCGACCTCCACCACCGCGACCTCGGCGTCGCCACGGCGCTGCGGCTCACCTTCGGCGACGTCTCGAGCCTTCAGGCCCTGTCGCCGAAGGAGGTCCGCGACCGGGTGCGGGTGCGCTTCCCCGCCCTCGCCCCGCTCCCCCAGCGCCCGCGCCTCGACGAACTGATCCGCGAGGCCGGCCTGCAGTTGCAGTTCGACGACCGGGCACAGGGCTACCGCCCACTCACCCGCACCGGCGACACGACGGGCCTGGCGTCCCGGCAGCCGACGACGCACGCGACGCCCCTGTCCGGTGCCGGGACGAGCGAGGTGACCCGCCGCGTGGAGGAGTCGTTGCGCACCCGCGCGTTCCTT
>ENA-UOWE01001946-UOWE01001946.1-activated-sludge-metagenome-genome-assembly--contig:-NODE-1946-length-23857-cov-6.224225_pt1 | contig 23857 bp, 46 predicted proteins | sample MGYA00249841_ERZ761562 | MGnify/ENA primary metagenome ERZ761562 (study PRJEB28883, sample SAMN05720200) | activated sludge metagenome | isolation source: Anaerobic digester | place: Japan... | reverse complement strand
GTGACAGAATTTAAACCTGGACGCCTCGACCACATTGATTGATTTATTAGTATATAGCCTTACTGCTCAGAGGCCTTCTTTTTTCTGGATTTCGTGGGTTTGGCGGCCTCTTCTTTGGCCCCGATGATCTTTTCGCCTGGTTTCGTGATGTACTCTTCTCTTACGTACTTGATTTCGTCTTTAGTTCTGATCCACATAGCTATTCCTGTCTCGCCAGTTAGCCTATTTATATTCTTCTGTTCCTGACATCGCGACCTGGAGATCTGTTGAGAGGGCATCTCTGGAAACTTTGATCTCCTCTCGACATGCCTGGAAGAAGTCTTTCAGGACTCTTATGTGGTTTGAGCTGTCCATTCCGTAGTCCCTGTCGAGCTGTTGCATAGCTGCAATGGCATACTGGAATGAAGCCAGCTCGTCCTCGAAGGCCTCTATTACCCTCTTGCGGCCTGGGAACGTCCGGGCATCGGCCAGGTCTGATTCCAGCTTTGATATCCGGGCAATAAGGGCAGCATCATCTGGACGAGTGCCGCGCCGAAACAGCCGGCCAAGTAGCTTCACAGAGGAACCTCCGCAGGAGGTAATATCTTTACTTCTGTCGGGGCTGCGTCTGGTTGGTGGGGCGATGCAGGTCCTAGCTCAGTCGCTCGCTTCCAGACAGCTACTCGCTTACCCTTGGCGTGAGTGAACTCAACCAGGAACATCTTACTCCGGCCCCGGATCTCTTTTATCGTTCCCCTGTAGGGCCTGCCCATATATCGAAGGAATACGGGTGAGCCTATCTTTACCTTCGTTCCTCGTCTACCTGTATTAATCTCTTGCCTCATGGTTATACCTCAATATTTCTCCTTTTGTCAGTTCTTGTCTTGTCTCAACCAGAATCTTTGCTATCTCCAGGGAGTCTAAGGTCTTAAGGCAGTATGCAGCTAAGGCCATGTTACGGTACAGAATAGACCTTACAGCCGGGCCTCCAATCTTGAAGGCTAGCCGCATAGCCAAGTCCACACGGAACTGAGATAACTTTAGCTTCAATTCATCTGCGTCCACAGCTTACTCCCACCCTCTCCCCTCGAACTCTTGGAACCTCTCTCGGACATGGATCTTGGCGAGCTTTAGGATCTCATGAGGATCGAAGCCAGCGTCGAAACACTTCATTACTTCCTCCTTTTCCACCAAGGCCCGCCATGAGTCGTCAACGCCATCTAACCCGCTGTTTGGTAGTCTTGTCACCAGGCGTCACTCCATCTTGGTCATATTCAGCAGCTCGTAGCTGTAGCTTACCTCTTTCTCTACGAAGTCGTCCATGGTGTCCTTTCCTATGGCTTTATCCGCCCGCGTCAACTCGATCTTGCAGCATCGCTTGACTATCTCGTAGGGAAAGGTAGCCAGGAACTTGTCTAGCAAGACCTTTCTCCTGGTGGTCGAGTGACGTATAAGCTTGAGCGATCCCTCATTATAACTATCGCCCTTCTTCTTGAGGGCCTTAAGGAACTTGTCTTCCTTGAACTCAAGCGTCGGAACTATCTGCTCCATGAGGGCGTCGTACTCTGCCTGGCGATCTGCCCTGGCCTTCTCCAGGAGCTTGATGCCGTAGATCTGCTTGTCGTGTTCTATCTGCTTGTCGAAGTCTTCAATCTGAGCCCGGATAGCCGCCAACTGAGCTAAAGGAGTTAGCGGGGGAAGGATTACCTCTTCCTGGGCTGATGCTATTACATTCATTCCAAATACCTCCGGTTATTCTTTTGGTCTATAAATCTGACAGGGGTTCCGTTCGGCGTCTTTTGTGCATCGACCGCCGATTACATTACATTGCCCCTCGCGCTCGAACGGGCATTCCGCCTTCATATCTCTTTCCTCAGGTTCGGTACGTGACCACTCCCGCCTCCTAAAGGGGGTGGGATTCTACGGATTGAATGCCGACAGATTGTAGTCCCAATCTGAGTATGTTTATCGCCGCGTTCCAGTCTCGATCCATCGACAACCCGCATTGAGGGCAGTTATGGAAGCGATCCGAAAGCGACTTTTCAACTAGAATACCACACCTAGAACACATCTTTGACGTATTCCTTGGATCAACAAGGACTACCATCGAACCGGCACTTGCAGCCTTGTACGAGGTTAGAGTCACTAGCAGGTTCCAAGCTACGTCGTGGATGCTTTTGGCTAGGTGGTGGTTTTTAGTCATGCCTTTGATATTCAGATTTTCAAAGGCGATTAGACCGTATTGGTTGACTAACTGGTTGCTTATCTGATGAGCGAACTCATACCGTTTGTTGGCTATTCTCTCATGGACTCGCTCAACTACCTTAAGGGCTTTCTTCCGCTCCGGCGTGCCTTTGGGAGCTTTGGAGAGCTTTCTTTGGACCCTAGCGAGTTCCTTCTCCTCTTCTCTAAGGAATCGAGGGTTAGCTATCTTCTCGCCATTGGATAGGGTAGCGAAGCTTTCTAAGCCAACGTCTACGCCTACCAGAGAACCATTTTTCCAGGGCGGTTTAGGCTTGTCCTCAACTTCAACTGAGAAACATGCATACCATTTCCCTGTTGCCGCCCTGCGAACAGTCAGCCGTTTTATCTTGCCTTCTATGGGCCGATGGATCTTGATCTTGATGCCCCCGATCTTGGACAGATCTAGTTTCCCTGAGTCGATCTTAAACCCTTTCTGCGGATAGGTAAACGAATCGTACCGCCCTTTGCCCCTAAATCGTGGATATCCTGGTTTCTCGCCGGTCTTGACTCGCCGGAAGAAGGCTTTGAATGCTAGATCTACTCGCTCATGGACATTTTGGAGTACCTGGGAAAAGACCTCCTTAAGCTCTGGATTATTCTCTTTCCATTCAGGGAGCATATTATTGGTTTCGTACTTGCTCAGAGACTTGCCTTTCTCCCAGGCCGTTTTCCGAGTCTCCAATGTTTTGTTATATGTCCATCGGCATAGATCTAGGGTCTGCTCCATCTTTGTCTTTTGAGACTTGGTAGGATAGATCCTAAATTTATATGCCTTGAGCATAGACGTAGTTAAGCTGTTAAGCGACATATGGCTTTCGGCTTAACTTCAGAACTTACGGCATTCATTCCATCCCTTAAAACGGAGGGGCTTTCTTTTGTTGCCTGCATTCAGTCCACCCGCCTTAAGCAGGGTACATAATAGCAAACGTCTGGTATCTCCAGAAGTTGCCTGTTGATCTGTCTCTGCTGGAATCGGTACTTTACCGACCAGAACTCAGCTCTGGCCCGGTTAATTCTTCTCCTCCTAGTTCTGCTTGCTGTCATCTTTCATACCTCCTTGATCGTGAACAGGTTCTGAATTTTGAACTCCTCTGACTTCTCTGCCTCGTCGAGCATGTCCTGAAGGGGTTGGGTCATTGCGCCTACTCCGAGTACCTCTATTATGGATTTGAGAGCCTCCTTGCGAGGCTCGTCAAGCCAAACGAAAGCTGACATTTAGGTCATCTCCGCAACGTCTTCTTGAGAATAAAACGATTGAGCCATTCCCCAGATGTTCTTCACCCGCTCAAGCTGCTCTCGCTCCTTAAGCTCTCCAGAAAGGATTACCAGGTCGTTGCCTATCAGGCTCCAGCCCCTGTTGACTAGGTACTTGAGCTGTTTCCATGTGGCGTAGCTGGCTTTGGCTGTGTAGGCAAGCTCGCCATCCCTCATCAGCCCGAAGGTAAATGGATGGTCTACCAGGAAAGGAGGCTGAAGTGCTTCCTCTGTGTTGGTTACTGTGAGTCCTTCGGCTCTGGCTCCTGTGGCGCAAGATAAGAGAGACATCTCTTCCTGCCGGTCCTCGGATATCACTATTATTGTTCCAGTTGCCATCTCAGGCCACCTCCTCACCATCGAGCCCATCGACCCATTTTTCGGGCCGATGAACAATCTGCCTGCTTGCCGCACTCTCTCGACAGATGCACCAAGCCGTTTCCGGCTCGATTATTGTCGGCGGCTTCCGGTAATTCTCGACCGTCACCGCCGGTTGTATTGTTACTTGCGTGATTTTCGAGGGGATTTCATCGCCAAATGCGATATGATCCCCCACATCCGGGCACTCCCCGATATATGATCGGGTCCAATGCCCGGTCAGGGTGGATAGTTCACCTCCACCCTTTCCGGCAAACCCCGTTCCTCCCATACCGGAAACTTTCTCCATTACGATTCTCATGCTCAGGCCACCTCCTCTCTGATATAGAGATGTCTATTTCTGATATATGCCAGTTGATTACCACACCAACAGAATATATCTGTAGTTCCATCACGATATGTTACTTTATTGATTACATTAGCGCCTGCGCCATGTTTAGGGCAGTGCGCTCCTATTTCGATGTCAGATCGATATTCTTTCTCTTTTCCATCGATGTCTAGGATAATTGGCTTCAATGGTTGCATCTCAGGCCACCTCCGTCCTGATTATCTTGATCGCGGTTACTGGATCCAAGTCTGCCTGCTGGCATCGGTCGCTTGCTTCAAGCCAGTTCTCAAAAGCCCCGAATGGGGTTTCGTAGGTTATGCGAAATTTCCTCATCTTCTGTCACCCGATTTGTTAAGTTTTGTATAAATCCTATAGGTCGTTGTTGGTATTTATAGTTTTTGGTTGTTTGATATCGAATAATTCTGTGGCCAGGGAGGGTAAGTCCCTGGCCGGCGTTTAGAACTGAGGGACTAATCACACTTAGGCCCGCCTCGGGGCGTGGGCGTTCAACAGCTCAACTTTCGATTCAATGAGACTTATCGTTTTCATGTGATTGTCACCTTTTCGGGCCTCGGCTTGGGGCTTCATTGGCGAGTAGCTCTAGCTTGTGGAGATACGTCTTCCAGCGCAATGCACAGAGAGTCTCTGAGCCATTCTTGTGCATGAGAAGGAGCGGTTCTAGGCCTTCTTTCTCGGCGTTAGTTGCTGCTTGGTCCCAGGATGACCAGAAGTTGAGCTTTTCTACGTTTTTGCATTCAGTTCCATAGGGGAACTTTTTTCTGGCTTCTGGTGAGAGGTAGAGGTCTATGCCAGCGCAGCCCCCTGGAGTTACCTTGATGTCTCCTGGATCTATGCCTAACGCTTCTATGAGATCCTGGCGGGCTTTGGTCGGCAGGGCCCGGCCTTTGGCTTTGGCACTGGCTATGGTGATCCTGGGCTTTGAGGCTTTCTTGTGGAGCCTGGTGAGGATCTTGAGGCCTTCGTCTAGGGCAGGAAATGGGTTTGACGTACCACGGAGGATCTGTTGCCGGATTGCAGTTATTCCCATGGCCAGGGCCTCGGCTTCGGTAACTTTCAGTTTTGGGTTTTTCTTAGGCGTTTACTTCACCTCCTTGTTCATGTTGATCTTGCCGTCCGGGTCTACAGTAGCTAAGGTTCCTGGGGGGTTCTGTTCTCCTACTTTCCTTGGCAATGCCTCTATGCAATGATTGGCTATTACGATAGGCCTGCCAAAAACGTCCTGCTGGACATCTACCACCAGGGCCCTCTTGGTGAGGAGATATCTTATCTCCTCATCGGAGGGTTCGGTCATTCAGTCTCAATCCTTGGCGCTATGAGGTATTGGAAGTCTACGCTGGCTTTGTCTCCGCCGTTGAGGCTGAAGCTAGCCCGGAGAGGATAGTCTGGCCCCCACTCAAGCTTGACGTAGCCCGCTTTGGCGGCTGGCTTGGCTATGTCTTCCAGGTAGTTCAGGCTGAACAGGGCAGAACCGTATCCTACTTTGGCGTTGCGAAGCTCGGTTATCGGTATGGTGGCCTCAACATTATCCGTGTTGCCCTTGCAGAGGAATGTTACCTTGTCATCTTCCATGGAGATACGTAGGTGGTCTTCGACTTTCTTGGCCGCCTTGACGATCTTCACGAACTCCGATGACTCGAACTCTGCCATGCAGGGCAAGTCAAGCTCAGGGAGTCTTGGTTCCTTGGGAAGGGAGTCTGGGGATATCAAAGAAAGCTTCCAGTTTAGCCGTCCGTAGACTATCTTGAGCTTCATTTCTTCTTCAAGAAGCTCCAGGGAGACAGGTTCTCCTGCGGCCGCATCTGATATCATGTCGTTGAGCTTGGATACGTCTATGCCTATCTCGCCTGTGTCAGAGAGAAGGAAATCGCAAGCTTCTGATGGAATGCTTATGGCGGTGAGGGCTACGTTTGCCGGATCGATGCTCTTTATGGCTATGCCGGACTCGGATACCTGGAACTTAGCATCATCCGAGTTCCGCTCCAGGGTGGCCAGGACTGGCTTGAGCTTCTCTGGAGCAATAACTGCTTTGAACTTCATGGAAATACCTTCTTGAACTCTACAACCCAAATCTTGCTTTTAAGGGCTTCTTGGAGTTCCCCATCCGTTAGCTTATTGATCTTCTTGAATGCCCGGAGATAGCCCTCTACCGACGAATATCCTTCTGCATTGGCATCAGATTCAGAGATGTCTCCTAAGGTTTCTTGGAATACTCGCACTATTTCTACCTTGGCAAAAAAATCTTTGCTTAGCATCTTGGTTTTTGCTAGATGGGTAGCTCCAACTTTTGCTCTTGGTCTTGCCCAGATCCTCCTCGTTTGGGTTTTTGTCCCATTTAATATTGGCTCAACGTGCTCTTTCTGAAATAAAATCATCTGTACAATCCCAACCTTTTCCTTTGGTGTCTATCTTGTACTCGCAGGACGAAACAATTTCGACTTGCTTCTTGCTTAGCTTCTTACCTCGCTTTACCTGGTCTATGAATCCCCAGATTAGCTCCTGGAGCTTGGATACGTGCCTTGAAGGGGTGATGGAGCTGTCCAGCTTTTGTAGCCTGGCTAGCCATTTCTCCTTGTAGGCTTGGTCCTCCTCGGATAAATCGTTTCCGTAGACGTTCATTTTGTCTACCAGCTTGAATGGTACTCGAACTCCCATACTTCCGTGTCTACGCTCAGAACCTTGTCCAAGACTTCCTTAGTATTCTTGATGTTGTCGAGGTAATAGCTATCGTACTCAGTAGATCCAAAGAAGCATCCGCTTGTTGTTGGGAGAAGAGCTTCTATATCTTCAGGATTTGTGATGAGCTGGCCATCTTCATATAGCTGCTCCCAACCACCATCTTTTGACCACTTCTGGCCGTTCTTGACTTTTCCTGGAACCAGAATTGCAGTGTCGAGGACCTTCTGGCATAGATCCCTTAACTCGGTGAGTTGCTCTTTTGATACATAGTATTCGCCACAGTCGTCTTTCCCTTCTTGGACGTTCTGGACAAACCAGTTATGAATCTGATTTGCTTTGCGCCAGTACATCACATCGTACTCTATTATCTTTGGCTTGTCTGAAACCGGACAGGGTACTGCCGACTTAATTGCTGCGGCTAGTTCTTCGTCATCGTTCCAAATAAACCTCTTTGCTGTTAAATACATGTCAAGTCCCATGAAACTCACTCCTTTGCCTTGGTGATAATCAGTCTACTATTCTCCGAGTCTACTGCGATCTCAACCATGCCACCTTCCGGGGCTACGCCAAGGAACTCCGCCAATACTTTCGGTATAGATAGCCGGAAATGACTCCGGCCGTCTTCGCAGAGCTTCCGACGAAAGGTTATGGGTGGCATCTTAGGCCACCTCAGTTACATCTGCCGTATCATCCAGTTCTACCCATTCTGGCTCGAATCCCCAATCGGCTTGTTCTCTTGCCTTCTCTTCAGCTTCCTCCATGTCTTTAGCTTCTACCACGAAGATTGCCTCTCCTGTTACTTGGATTCTAACCTCGTATTTTGGCATTAGCAAACCACCGCCATCACTTTAGAGACGTTTCCCGCTATCTTGGCTACGTCGTGCATCCTCTCCAGGCCCATGTCTTTGCTGGCTACGGTCATGGCGTTGATGAGGGCATAGCCTGTGCCACGGTCCTCGGGGAAGATGGTGCGGTCTGTCATGAGCGCAGCCATGATAGCCTCCTCCTCTGCCTGAGTGAAAGCGTACTCCTCGGAGACTTTGTGGACCGCTACGGTCATGTCCTCCGGCCGGACCTCTTTGCTCTCCTTGAACTCCGCGACCCACTGGTCGAAGAAGTCGGTGTTGACCAGAGTGGCGTTGAAGACATCCCGGACCACCTTGCCTACTGTCTGGCCCTGGGCCCAGTTCGTAGGCCGGAAGATCTTCATGCCCTCCGGGCCGTCGATCCACAGCTCCCAGGCTGATGCTCCTACCGGCTTGACTTCCAGTTTCGGGCCTGGGACTACGTAGTCCAGGGAGTGGTCTCGGATGTCTTTCAGGTAGGCCACAAGCTCCGGAACCATCTTGGAATCGAAGCTGCGGTCGTCGATCTTTACTGGCATTTCTGCCTTGGAGAAGTCGATTACATCTCCTGGTTGTGCTGCAATCTCACTCATATTCTGTCACCCTTGGATGATCTTAAAGCTCTGAGTTCTCGATATACCAGTCAATATCGTCTGCTAGTACATCTGGAAAGGTTTCTTCTGCTATCGATCCTGATTTTACATCTGCTAATCTGTCTTCTATCATTCCTTTGATCGATTCATGACGGCCCATTCTACTCACCGCGCTCTTGCCTGCTTGTTATACAGTTCCAATCTCTACATGGCTGCTCCTTGTAGCTCCTGCATCTGATTGAATAGCCGTCTGCATCGAATTTCGCGGGCCAGCGTTCTCCTTGCTGCTCTAAGCAGGAGGATAGCACTCCCGGTGCATAGCACAGATGCCCGCATGTGGAGCACAGATCATCGTCGCTTATGGATAGTCTCATCTCAATCCTCCTAGACGTTGCCATGCATGGGACATTTGCCGGTCAGGCTGCAATCCTCACAGAGCATGAACTCGCCTTCAGCCTCGCAGCCTCCGCACTCTCCTAGCTCATTGAAAACAGGAGAGCATTCCATGTCGTCGAAAATGAATGTGTCAGCCATAATCTAGCCTCAGTCGTTGAAGATCTCAAATGCGCAGAAGCAGCTATGGCATTTTGCCATCCAGGAAAGCAGTTCCCCTTCGTCGTCTCTCTTGTCTGCTTCCTTAACTATTTCGCCACCGCATAGAGGGCAAACTCTGTCCTCGGGCGGTAGGTGGTGCAGTAAGCTCGCCTCTATGCTATAGCCGCCGTTTGGCCTCTCCGTCCAGTATATCATTTGAGCCGATTCCATCTTAAGCCACCTCCGCCTTTGCGGCCATTTCTCTTGCGTAGGCACATTGGTCGCAGGGATGGATACCATAAAAACTGCACACATCGCATGGGTCTGGTACTGGGAAAACTTTCAGGTGGATGAGCTTTCCATCTATGATCTGCATGTATCCTCTTATCGTGCTTGCGTCTCTCTCGAAGGTCTTTTTCCCGAGTTTGGTTTCAAAGGTAGCTTTCATCTTAAGCCACCACCGCATCTGCAAGAGCTGCCTGTGCTGAATTTAGCATCCAGACCTTTTGTTCAGTCGCCAATCCTTCGGTGAAGTGAGTGTTTCTGAACATCAGTACCATCCTTTTCTCAGTAGCTTTCTTCATTTCCTGTCACCCGTTTTTTTAGTTAAGTTTTGGTTAAATCCTATAGGTCTTTATAGGTATATATAGTTTTTGGTTAAATTTGGGTGAAAGGGGGGCGGAAGGTTGGCTAGGGGGCGTAGGGTGCTGGAAAAAAGATGGCGGGGGGCCGGGGTAGCTGGCGGCAGGCGAGACTGTGCGCGGAGGGGTTAGGAGGGTTCGGGAACCTTAGGGGGTAGTCCAGTAGTCTGGCATGGAGACTGGGGCTGTATTTTGAGGGTATTGCGCCAGTCTGCGATGTAAGGGCATTCCACTATCAGGTAGTGGTTCCGGCAGATCTCCCAAACTATATCGTCAGCCATTTGCCACCTTAAGAAGATCTTCGTCTGAGCTTGATTCGATTTGGCCTGCGTTGAGATACCACAATGGCTCAACTCCAATGACCATGATAGGGGCCTGGAGTTCCCATATGTCGAGAGTCCTTAGCTCAGTCAGGCCAGCCGGCGTGGTGAGGTCTATTTGCTCAAAGTCGATGCCGGTCTTGGTGAGAAGGTCTTTCACCCTCTGACATTGAGGGCAGGTCGTGGTAGTGAAAAGCTTGAGCATACTTTATACCTCGATGGGTTGGCCTAAGGGGCTGTAGGCCTGAATAGAGCCCTCTGGGTGCGTGGTTGCTAAGTCTGGTCTGGCTCCAAATAGGGCCTCTATGTGCCGGCAGTTCGTGTTCTGGTTAATGCAGCTCAGGTTGAATCCTTTGCAGCCGCAGATCCATACACCCCTCTTTTTCTCGACGATATAGGCTCGGCGTGGGATGGTGCTGGATTGGACTACGAACTTGGTTTCGGATAATCTCAGTATGTTTCTTGGAAGTGGCAATGTTCAGCCTCCGAAAATAATGCTTTGCTAGGCGGCCAGTGAGGGCTTCATTAGGGGGCCATGAAGGGACAACCCCCTACACGCTTCTATGAAGCTCTATGAAACAAGGTGCTTTGATGTAGACTTTTTGGCCTCTGTCTTGGTGAACCGATTGACCGTCGCTCGTTGTATATCAAAGATGACAGAGGCGGGGCCACCTAGCTCTAGTACATCCGTTGGTGCTATGGGCGTTAAATACCTTTCTATGTAGTTGCCTCTTCTGCACTGTCCTGTTCTGGTTGATGTGCTTCCTCGGTAGCGAAATTGTCCAGGCCGGTGCTGCGAGGCATCTCCGGTTCCGCGAACTTGTCGAGGGTGGCGTTGGGATTCCTGCGTGCCTCGTTGAGCGTTTCACCTGTAAGCTCTCGGTAGTCCTTGATGCTCTTCTTGCCGGCTTTGACTTCATCGGCTATCTGGTCAAGGACGCTTTCGGCCATGAGGAGATGGGCTGCGAACTCTTCAGGCGGAAGGCCTTCGTCTCTTATGTCTCTGCCGTCTTTCGCCAACGAAAAAATGGCGTTGAAGGTGTCATTCATTTCTGCCATGTCGTATCAATCCTTGATTGCTCTTTTTCTGCTTAGGTAACTTTGTTGATGCCGGATAGCCTGTTGCTTCAGCTATCTCTGATGGGGTTCTGCGATCTCTAGCCATATGAGTACACCTATGCCGTTGGTTTCATGACTCGCCTGTAGCCGCGAACTGATGACTCAATCCAGCCGAACTCCTTGAAGATACGCATAGACTCGGAGATGGTTGCTTGAGTGATGCCGAGCTTGGCGGTGAGTTCTACAGACCGGATCCATATTCCTGCGGGCATGTCCAAGATTGCTCTGAAGAGCCGGATCTCGGCGTTATGGAGGCCTATGAACTTCAGGTCTTCGTCGGTGAGCTTGTCTAAGTCTACGTCTGCGTACTTGGCCTTCTTTTGCTTAATCTCCTTGTCGTCGTGCTTTGTCTTGCCCATGGTCGTCTCCTATAGGATTATTGAGATTTATATCTTTTGCATACCTCGAATGTTTCAACTGGTGGTTTCCAATCTCCTCTTCTTATAGAACCACATTTTCTACAGATCTTAGGGTTATCTCCTAATCCTGATACCCATTCTTCTTTCGTGGTGTCTGTCGAAATATTTTCCCATTTGTGATTGCACTCTTCGGTCATATATCACACCAACCTGTAATACCCTGGCCGGGGTTCCATGATCTCTGTTCCCATCCTCATTCTTTCCAGGACTTTCTGAGCCCTGTCTTCGTTCAAGCCTGCTTCAGTTGCTGCTTTTAGGATGTCTAAGGCCGGGGCTATGCCGTTGTTGTTCTTGCAGATATCCCGGATTATGGTTTTGAGGGTGGATATGGCGTCTACCTGAGTTCTTGTGATGCCTGTGTCTATAGCTCCTGCGTCATAGCTTCCGGTGCTCTGGTCTATGCCGACTTTTCTGAGGCAAGCGTCTGTGAGTGCTATGGCTCGGTTTGCATCCTGGATTTCAACTTTGTTGCTGAGCCTTAGCCTTGCTGATGCTACAGATAGCCTCATGAGGGCCTGGAGCTGGCGGGCCGTCGTTGGTACTGGTTGGTTCGGGCCGGAGTTGTACTTGGCCCTCACTCCGAGGTAGTATTCCTGGAGAGCTTTGGATGACTCTTGCGTCATCTGCGGCGTTATGGTCCTCCTGGCGTAGGCTATGTATTTCCTCAACAAATCTGGCTGGATGGGTGGCGTGGCTACTCTATCATCCATGTAGACGTTCAGGATGTGGGATGAGATTCTGCTGTCCAATTCCTGCTCTGGTGTATCGAATAGAACGAAGATGAGATCAAATCGGCTCAGGAGCGTTGGGGCGAGCTTGATCTGGGAAGATATGGGCTCGATCAGATCAAAACGACCTAATTTCGGGTTGGCTGCCGCCAGGACTGAGCAACGACAGCGGAGTGTCGCAGTTATCCCTGCTTTTGCAACGGAAATGCTTTGCTGTTCCAGGCCTTCGTGGAGTGCGTCACGGTCGGTGTCGGCCATCTTGTCCAGCTCATCTATCGCTGCCATGCCCATGTCGGCCATAGGCAAGGCTCCGGCTTCGATGGTCCACCGGCCATCGCTCATCTCGTCCTTGACTGCGGCTGCGGTCAATCCAGCCGTGGAAGATCCTTTGCCTGAGGTATAGACACCTCTGGGAGCTAGACCTATGACGTACTTGAGGATCTGGGATTTGGCTATGCCAGGATCGCCTACGAGGAGGATATGGATGTCTCCTCTGGTTCTGGTGCCGTCTTGGTGTGCTACAGGAGGCGATGATACTAGCTGGAGGGCTATAGCTTCCTTAACATCGTCTTGACCATAGATTGTCGGAGCTATTGAGCCTCGGATGTCTTCAATGAGAGTTGGTGACTTCGATAGCTCCAAGATGTCCCGCTCGTCTTCTGGAGTGATGTCAATCTCCTCAAACTCTCTCTCGATTACCTCTACTGAAACGGCATCTATATAATGCTCATAGTCTAGGGTGTCTCCGGCTTTGCTTTTGATCTCCCGGAGCATGACTATGCCGTTGACGACGACCCTATTGCCTGGGCTGATGTTCTCCACCAGATCTCCGGTGAGGATTATGCCTATCGTCTCGGGTAGCTCTCCGCCCTTGAGGCCTTCTGGATTCTCCTGGAGCTGGATTACTCGCTTGGCGGTCTTTTCGGAGCGATCTAGGTCTTTGGTGAAAGGGCCGCCCCTGTCGCAGGCTGGATTGTTGCATTGGATCGTTCCTGCCTTGACTCTGGCGGGAGAAGTAAGGAATCCATTGCCGCACCTCTGGCATGTGACATAGACTCTTGTTACTGCCGTGAATGCCTTGCTTGCCATTCTTACCATGCCTTCCAGGGCCACGAACTTTCCGGGGTGGTACTCACGGAGGTTCCTGGCCTTGAGGCGGGATGTAGGCGGAAGGGATGTCACTCTAAGGAAAGCGTTCACAAGGGTTACGTCCATCGGAAAATCAATGGACCTTAAGACCTCATTGCCAGCAGATAGGACTTGCTTGGGGTGGTCAAGGAGATCGTCGGCTATCTCCTGGTTGAACCTCTCCAGGAGCTTGAAGGGTACATAGAGGCTCCTCTTGTCCGGATAGCTGTCAGCCAGGGCTAGGACTTCCTCTTCCATCCTGGTTTCAAGAAACTCTTCCCAGATGCGGAGGTAATCTTCTTGCCTCATTGGCCAATACCCATTACTTGATCTAACTCTTTTTCGCATAAGTCCCAGGAATTGTAGAGACTCATCAGCTCATCAAGTTCTTTGCGGCTTAATTGAGTTTCCAGTATCCTCGTTTCAGTTTGATATGGCGGCGGATAATGTGTAACTTCAACTTCCGGTTTTATGCTAACTAAATTATTCCTTAGCAGGTCCCATTGGTCCTTCTCAAATACCAAAATTACCTCAAATACTCGCTCTATGCTTTTCCAGACTATATGTGATATTCTAACCATGCACCCTCTTGCGCATAATCACTGCGCCTTCTTCCTAGTCTCTTTCTTGCAGACTGGGCAGACATATACCTCTACCTGGACTCCATCGAAGTCTGCCAGCTTCTTGAAATAGGTGGTTTTGCAGCAGTTGGCGCAGACTGTGGTTTTGGCCGGTGCGCTGTTCTCCTCGTCCGTGGTGCTGTCGCCCTCCGGGTCATCTCCTGAGCTTATCAGGCAGAGGCTCATGAGGGCGTATTTGATTGCCATGGTCTGTGCTTTGGCTACTGCCTTGTCTCCCGCGTCTTCACCTGTTCCCAGGGCTTTCACTACTAGGGATGCTCCGGTGGTGGAGTCGATGAGGTAGACCTCTACCGCAACTGTAACTACTGTTGCTATCTGGCCTGATCTTTGAGTCTTCTGGATATCATCGGTCTTGGTGAACCTCGGGATGCATGCTACTCCCTGAGCCACGCAAGCTTTGTTCAGAGCAGCCATGACGTCAGAAGCCATGACGTAGCTGTACTTGTGGAACTCGTTCAAGCCGTTCTTCTGGACATGACTACAGGCGTCCATGATGTTCACAAGCTTTCCGGCCAGAGAGGCTATGTCCAGGGGTGAGCCGGTCATAACCGGACCCGAGAGGATATCCATCCTTCCAGAACTTTTCTCTTCTTGGTAGAGCTTTTCTGCCGTCTTGAATGCTGGTTGTTCCTGCTGAACCAATTGTTGCGCTGATCCTGCCATATCATTCCTCCGCGCTAATTAGCCATCGCCATAGCCATCGCCAGAGCCATAGCCATCGCCATAGCCATCGCCAGAGCCATAGCCATCGACATCGCCAGAGCCAGAGCCATAGCCAGAGCCAGAGCCAGAGCCATCGCCATAGCCATAGCCAGAGCCATAGCCAGAGCCAGAGCCATAGCCATAGCCATAGCCATAGCCAGAGCCAGAGCCATAGCCAGAGCCAGAGCCATCGCCATCGCCAGAGCCATAGCCAGAGCCAGAGCCATAGCCAGAGCCAGAGCCATAGCCATCGCCAGAGCCATAGCCAGAGCCAGAGCCATAGACAATAGGATCTACTTCCGCCATATAGGAACTCCTTTGATTGACTTCTCCGCCTTCGGTGTTACAGCCAGAATTTCTATGGCTTCTGTTAGAATTACCTCATCCACCGGAACTGGAAATTTGCATTTTTCCGGCGCACTGGTGCCGTCCATCGCCAATTGACTCAGGCTGGCTGCTCCTTCCCAGTACCAGATCCTGCGGGCGTTGGTTAGAGTGACTTCCTTTCCATCCCTTGATTTGAGGTTGCCAGCAAAGACGCCTGCAGAATATGTTCTCACAATAACATACTTTCCTTCACATACCGATTCGCTCTTAGGGACGTATTCAATCCCATTTACACTTATAGTATCCATATCTGTCACTCCTGGTGTTGCTGTTTGGTGTTAAATCCTATAGGTCTTTATAGGTATATATAGTTTTTGGTAAAAAGAGTTGGCAGAAGAGATGTCATCGTTCTCTTCTGTCTTCAATGGAAGCCACGGCATGTTTGAAGATTAGCTTCTCGATTGGTTTGTTCATGCGAGTGCCTTCTTCTACCAGCAGCTCGTAGGCAGAGATCTTGATTATCTTGCAGTGCATTGGCCGACCATTGGTTAGGGTGAGGGAAACCTCTTTGCCGAGGTAGCTGTCAAGGAAACTGAATTGCTCGATAGTCGTTACGTCGTCTTTCTTTTGGAGATCACTCTTGGATGTCATTCTTGTCCTCCGTTGGGGTCCAGTTCTCTTCTCGCTTGTCTATGTTCGAGCCTCCGCAGTAGGGGCAAATGGTTTCGTCTGTAGGCGTAGGGGTATATACATCGAATCCCCATTTGCAGTCGTCACACCAGAGTTCCATTGGGGCGTTCAGGACAGCCTTGCTCGGATCTTTAGGTTTGGGTTTTGAGGCTGAGCCGGAGCTGCGGGATTCTTTGCGCTCCTTGACTACCTCCTTGATAGCTGCTGGCCCTGCTTGGATTACTTCGACTAGCCTCCTTGGCGGCAGTTCTTGAGCCAGATTGACTACCTCTTCAACGTCTGATTTGTTTAGTGACGCTTTGGACGAGAGGATCCCAGTAGCCAGCTCCGGGTTATGCTCTCGGATGGTGTCTATCCCTGCGGCGAACTTGGCGTTGCGGCGAACCGTCTTCTCTCCGAGGCCCTCTGAGGCTGCTTGCTTTTTGGCGGTAGCGTTCGTAGCCGCGAGGTCATTTTGACCTCTTGGATCACTGGTATCGAATTTGCCTTCGTCGTCTCGGATAGCCTCTAGCCTCTTGGCAGATTGATATCTCCGGCCACTGTTGTAATCGAGCTGCTCTTTGGTGGCGTTCCTCCGGCCTCGCTGGTTGTCTATGATCCAGATTATTGCTTCATCGAGGTTCTTGATGTCGATGGTTGTGGTATCTGGATCTGGTAGGCCCGCCTCTTTGCAGATCTTGAGCCGGTTGTGGCCGTCGAGAAGGATAAGCTCGCCGTCACGATCCCAGACCTTGAGGGGGTCGAGGCAGCCGTCACGGAGGATTTGGGTTTTTAGAGTCTCGAACTCTTCTTCAGTCGGTGGGAGCCAGACTTTCTCTAGCTCCTTGTCTATCACTATCTTAGTCATTCTTTTTTTCCTTCTTGGGTACGTTCCAGTAGGGGCTCTTGCATTTTGGGCAAATAACCGGATTGTCTCTTCTTGGTATCCATTCATGGTTGCATCTTAGACATTTTTTTGTTTCCATTACAGAACACCTAACTAACTTTCGGCTAGACATATGGTATCAGTATAGTTTATGGTATGTGTATATGTATATTTAAGGATTTCGCTTTGGTTGGCTTTGCATCTAAAGTCGATTCTGCATCTAAAGTTTCAATCCTGCATCTAAAGTGACAGAAGGTTATGGTGAATTAGTTATATTACTGATAATCAGTTGAGTTAAAATTATATTAGATTCTTTCCCTTTCCCAAACTAAGAGATATATTTAAAGATTTTCAATAAGTACTTTGGATTAGTATTACCGATGCCGCTATTTGGTGTTACTGTTTCTGTTATTATATTAGAGAATAAATTTAGTATGTGGACTGAATAGCTAGATTTGGTCCGAAAATGCATTATAGCTAGTGTGGTTGTGGGCATGGTGGACTGGAGTGTTACTCATCGTTGGGATGATTGGAGGTCGGAAACTAGAAATTGCTGAGGATTGGTTGGTAGCCCGAAGGTAAAATTTTACTTTTACCGTGAAAGAGAGGGTTTAAGTGATTTGAGATTTAAAATTATATTAATTAGATTCTTTCCCTTTCCCAAACTAAGAGATATATATAAACACCGAAAGTCACGGTGTTTTTTCCATCCTTTTAGGGGAAACCGCCGCCCCTTAAATTATGTGGCTAAGAGGTAAAAGGTAAAAATTTTACCTTGCCTCACCCTTTTTAAGAAGGTGATTATAATAGTCCACAGACAAACAAACCAGCTTACCACCACTGGTTTTATTCTCTCTGACGATAAACCTTTTCTTGTCTTGCTCAAGCAGCTTGCCGAAGTAGTACATATTCTGCTTCCTGGTGTTCGTTTTACCGCTTGCTGAGCGGCTACCTAGCTCCAACATTTTACCGACTTCAACAAACCTCATAGGTACGTTCTTTCGGTTAAATAGAATAGAAGCCAGCCGCTCCTTTCTCTCCTCAGTCTTTTTCCCTGGAGTCTGCTTGACTTTGACAGATCTGAGTGAATTAATCTCTTCGCGGATTTCGTCTTGAGCTACTTCTAATTGAAGAATGCGAGAACCAAAATCCTTAGCCGCACCAGCCCTTAACCTGGCTGCCTCGGTGTCCATTTTATTATCTGGGTGATGTAAATCGACTACCGCAGGGCTTGGGTCAATATACACTTCAACGATACGTTCCAGCTTGGCTATCCTCTCATCTCGCTCTTCTATCGCGACTTTTAGCTGTTCCACCGTGTCGAGGAGCTGTAAAACTGCCGACGCTGGATCAAAATGCTCAGTATCAGGAAAGCTTTTTATACCTTCGGATGAGTCTTTCATCTAGGGTCACTCCTGAAATCGGTGCGGGGGTATCCAATTCGGGGCTGGGGTTCCTTCCCCCAGTTCCTTTCATTCCTTCTCATGACTTTTCCTTCCTCCATTTATTTGTGAGTCCTTATTATCTTTGTAGTTATTTAATTGTTTTGGTTGCATCTCTGCCTACATCCTGCAATGCCGCTTCAAGGGCTTTTGCTCTTGTGCCGACATCCTGAAGTCCGAAGGCAACGACACCCTCATGAGCCGTCACAAACTCCTCTGAGGTGATTAGGCCCTTCGCCTTCAAGAGATCAATAGTAGCCGCCTGGATGCGCCGGATCTGGTTGAGCAGCGAGAATAGGTCCTGGATGTTTGATACTATCACGTTCAAGTCGAAACAAGTTCCCTTAGATGAGCAATCCTCTGAATCTGGCATAACTTCACTTCCCTCTTATGAGAAGAAAACTAAAGGTCCAGATATAAAAAGATAGCTCACGCTGGCCGGTAGTAAAAGTCCAAAAACGAAGAAGCTACTGATACCTATTTTTTCTGATAAACGAACACCCTGGAGCCAAAAGAGTTAAGCTCGATCTTACGATCTACGCGCTCGTGATACCTCAGGGATGTCATGGATACGCGGATCTGCTTAGGACGATAAGTCTCACCCTCCTGAGCAGAGAGCCGCAATGCTATGTCGGCTATAGATAGCCATTTATCGGATTTTTCTAGGATTCCTATGATGAGATCCTGGAGGCTACCCACTTACTACCTCCTGTTGAACCTGGCTTCAGGCGGCCATTGCTCGGACCACCTTAGCTCCTCCTCTGCCTGGAGATAAGTCATATCGGCCAACTCGAAGTAATACTGGATTACGTCGGCCCCGCTCATGAGGCTTGGCAGCCTGTCTCTTATGGCCTTCTCCCTCGTAACTCGGTATAATCTGTCTCCATTCCTCGTAGCTCCTTCCACCCGGATAAACCTCGGAAAGGCATAGGCGTTTCCGTCTAAATTCCGCCCAGGGAAAGCGTGGAAGGTGATCTGGACACCGTCTTGGAGCCCACCTAAAACACCATCCATTTCTGTCGCACTCATCAGCCTGAATGAGCCCATCATCCCTGATAGCCTGGGATAATGCTGCTGGAAGTATCCTGAAACTTGTTTGAAGTCGTAAATATCAATCTCGGAAAATAACATTTCTGATCCCACCTCACTTAATTCTCATACCACCGAACGCCGGTGCTATGCTTGTAACCGATGCCAAGGACTCCTGCATGGCTTCTATGGCCTCGTCGGAAGCTTTCTTCAGAGCAGCCAGCTTGGCCTTCATGTCTAGCCTCGCTGGCGGGTCGGCTACAGGATCCCAGTCGCCTTCGTCATCAGTCTGGCCGGGTAGGTGGTTCTCTGGCATGTCACAGTACGCCAGATAAGCGTAATAAGCAGCGAGCCGGAGCTTAGCCACCTCAACTATACCCGCGCTTGCCCCGCTCCTATTTTTGGCATCTACGAGGGCGGAAGCCATCTCGATATGCAGTTCGACAGCCCCATCCTCAAACTCTGTGCCCTCCATGTTCAGGATCTTCAAAACCTTAGATTCAGTTACCGCCATGATCTAATCCCCCGCCAGCGTTGCCTCAATTGTCCCTGGCTCAAACCGCCCGTCTTCCTCAATAGTGAGCCTATCTCCTACATCGGTGATGGTGTCGGTTGATGTCGAGATAACCAAGCTCGCTATTTCATCTATCCCGATAAACGGTCTGCCAATATTATCCTCGGCTGTCGGATCGAACTCGTTAAAGATGAATCGCTGGACATCGGAGTATTCCAGCCTCTCGCCGATCCTAAGAGAATCGATGAAGTTGGTGATTGATGTCTCGATGCTCGCAAGTAGATCCGCTTCAGGCGTATCTGTCTGGTAGATCTGTAGAGCTACATCAACAGCAATAAGCTCAGGTAGGTTATAGAGTCTACCATTTATGCCCATGCCGATGAGGATATCATAGGCATTATTCCCCGAGGGCGTCACGGATATGATCTTCTTAGCCCGGCTATCAGCCGATGCCATGGTGGCCTTGATCATCTCTCCCCGGTGAGTCCCGGCGGGAATGGTTACGTTTGCTGTCTGAGTAGCCCCGTTCATGTCAAGATACGTCAGGGAAAAGGTGTCTTCATCGCCAGTATGGACTGTCGGCCTGACCCATATCTCGCCGCCGTAGGCATCTTTCACCGAAACGATTACAGTAGAGCCAGATACAGAAGCCCCATAACAGCCCCTTGATTGGACACCGCCCCCGAGGTTCTCTTCCAGGCAGTCGGTGATATCATCGCTCACCTCTTCTATTCCCCCGGTGTAGTCCACGACGATCTCGACCTCGCCGAAGCCCCGATTAATCAGCTTAACCTCTCGAACGTCAGCCAGGTTCAGAAGAGCCCTCTCAAGCATTATCGGAGTAGCCTTCCCCGGAGCTATAACCGCGTCGAAGTACCTCTGCCTTAGCTCGGCGTCGGTTTCGTCTTCAGTACCGCCCGTTATGGCCAGCCGATTCTCGACTTCGGCGATACCAGAGATGAATCCCTCAAGCTGCCGGATTGTCATCGGCCCGGTGTTTGAGTCCAGCCCCCTTTCTTCGGCCACTATGGCGACTGTTACCTCCGTCTCGCCTATACCTAATGTGGCCTCTACTGTGGTTCTGTACCAGAGCTTTTCCGTCGATAACTCCGGTATGGCGTAAACCCTAGTGCCAGCCGGAATAGTGATGGCTGCCGTAGGGGGATAATCCGGCAAGAAGGTAACATAACCTGTAGCATGATCCCCCTCCAGCCGGCCAGCCGGCAGAGCATGACGAACCAGCTCAACCAGCCTCTCACCAGAGGCCCTCATTACGTCCAAGTACTCCAAGACCTTTTCGTTTAGCTTATAGCACTCCTGAAGCTGAGCCGCCCACGTCCTATTCGTCAGGTAATGAAGAGTGAGCCTGTCCATCGAGATCTGGTCTGGCAGCTCAAGGGCCTGAGCGTCTTCAATCCACTGAGTTATCTCTTCTACTGAAGGATAAGACATTAAATCAAACTCCGCTGAATACATCTAACAGATTAATATCTATCAGATTCTCCCTGGAGATATTGAATATCCAGGTATTGTAGCCGTAAATCGTAAGCTTGATGCTGTTCTTGTCTTCTGCTGCTAAGACCTCTACGAATTGTGTCCCTAGCTCTGGTAGTTGGTTTTTCAGTTCATATTCCATAACCACCCGAATAAGGACCAGGTTGTCGGGCGTCAAAGGCATAAAAATAAATTTGTGAAGAGAACAGCCGACCTCCGGGTCGTTTATTACCTCCCCCGGCGGAATGGCAAAATAAATAATGAGCTTCTGTTTAAGGTAGTCAGCGCCAAAAACCCGATCCCAGTCCATGTTCTTGCCACGGACGATATCGCCCCGCCCGTGACATAAAACTCGGCCCGGCCTAGTATCGTTATTGAACCGCCAGTCCGAGCCCCTTATAGCCGCCGTTACAGCAGACATTTAACCGATCCTCCAGCCGTTTTTTCTGATCTATCAAGCAGAGTTCTTGTCTCCTTAGCAGAGACATCTTAACCGCCAGAGCCCTTACGGCTTTCATGTCCTTGGCCTTGTGTTTTTCAACTATGGCCTGTTCTATCCGGGCCCTCGTAGAGGGAACCAATAAGATTCCCTGCTCCACTCGGCTGAGCATCTCTCGGTACATCTCATCAACCTCTCTCTGGTCGGTTGGCGGAACAAACTTCTTCATGGACATCAGCTCAGTAAAGCACACCAAACAGGTACACCTGGTTCCCAGCACTTCCGGCATGAGCACCTACGTCGGCTTGAATTACTGTTCCAGCCGGATAGGATTTTACCTTCGCTGGTGTCGAGTTTGGTACAGGTTGGATCCAGACCGAATCATACTGAGCATCGAGGTTACTTAGTGTCTGAGCGGCCACAAAGTCCGTCAGAGCCCCTACTTGGCCTATCGACATCGTAGTAGCCCCGGCGTCAGCCGCCGCAACGACAAGCGCACTACGAATAACACATCGCTTCTCAGCCGGAACGGTGAATAAGGTTGTCTGCCCATCTGCTCCAAAGCTGACCGTGGCAACAGCCAGCAACGAAATTGCTTTTTCTTTCAAATCTACCATATCTTACCACCTTTAGATGCAACCAAGCCAGTCGCTACCGTATGTGACAGGCTCATTTTCCCAGCAGCAGGACATAGCCTCAAGAGCCGCCCTATCGCTGGCACTAAGTTCTTTAGTTGTTACAGGCATATTATCGGAGAAGACCATCTCCCCATCTATCGAACAGCACGAATCCCAAGCCCCATCCATGCTTTCTGATCCGGATGAGCCGGTGCTGCAAACACTTCCGCCAGAGGTACAAACCTGGCCATCGCTGATACAGCAATTGCTCAACGAACCAGAACAGCTTGATTTAGCCGCATTGGATTCTTGGATAGCTTGAATGGTGGCAACAACCTCTTCCATAGAGCCAGAAGCCCCTCCGCATCCGCCGCCCCCGCATGGACAGGAACAACTACCATGAGCGCAATTCCCACCGATAGCGTTATTTCCTGTGATGGTGACATCCCCTTCAAGAATTATGTCAGGCGCTTTTAGCCGTATTTCTGAAGGGCTCTCGATCTTGATTTTTCCGTCCTTGAAAGCCTGAGCATAGGCATTCGTCAGGAAATCCTTAATCTGCCAGGCATAGTCGGCCTCGCTGTCTGGCCCGGTTACTATGCACCTAGCCCCGGTGGCCTCAGCTAGATAATCGACCAGCTCGGTAGCGGAATGAATCTCTATCGTCCCATCCGGATAATGCCGGATATGGCCTTTGAGATCGCTCGTAGAAAGGGCTCCCTGGATGGTCCAGAATCCCCGGCCTTCGGTGAACAGCTCAGAGCAACAAGTAGTCTCGGAGCATTCGGAACAATCCCCGCAGCACTTGGCATCGAACATCCAATAAGAACCGCTCTCGTTAAAGAACAGGTCTCTGAGAGGATGGGCTACCTTGGACTCGGTTTCATGAGAATAGAACTTAAAGCCCCTGTTACCATCTCTGCTTATCGAGTCAATGGTCTTGCAGAGGTCACACTCTGGCTTACCGTCACCTTCCTGGCAGTAGTCAAACAGCCAAGCCCAGTCACGGCCTTTGCCCGTGCTACCTGTAACCGGCCCATGGAACCATCGAAAGCAATAAGGCTTCTTGAGCTTAGGGTAAGGCTGCCGAATAAAATCCCCTTTAATGTCTCTGAACGGCTCCAGCCATTGACTGTTCTTGTCTGCTATGTCGTAGGGCCCAGGCCTGCAAACTGGATATTCATGCCAGCCCCATGCATTCGCCAGGACAATCCCCTGCCGCCCCGCGTAGAAAAATACCCAAACTAAATCTCCGACTCTAGGGGTCCAGTTATAACCGCCGCAGTGACCACCTAGCATGTTCTGGAGTACCGGGAGCTGTTTCCTGATCGGGTTCGGGTCGTCTTTATCCGCCCGATCACGCATGACAACATCGACTGTATTGAACTTCTTATCGTAAGGTTCTTTATGGCAATGGACTTTATCGACTGCACAAAGCTCTAACCTCATGAACCTTCGGACTATGCGTAGAACCTCGTCCATGAAGCGATTCTTAAGTTTAGGCATCTCAAACCTCAAATATCAACTGTGAACTCTCTGATCTCGCTTTGGCCTACTTCTGTCTCCATATCCAATGCACCGGGGGATATTGTTAGCTCAGTCTTCAGTCCGGTAATGTCATAGGTGATGTTCCTGGCTATAACTATACCGCTTACTGTGGCCTTGGTTGGCGTAGAGCCATCGATGGGCAGAAATACATCATAAGATACAAGCGAATGGAGCGGCGGAACTATCCCCGCCACAACAGGGCTCGTAGTGGCGTTCTCAAACATCTTGTAGAAGTTTAAGAGAAGTTCAGCCCGTTCTTGAACTTTGTCCATGCTCCCAAGCCAAATAGCTCTGTCTGTCGGTGCCTCCAAAACGCCGTACTCGTCAATAGAATCCTGGTCT
>ENA-UOWE01001945-UOWE01001945.1-activated-sludge-metagenome-genome-assembly--contig:-NODE-1945-length-23863-cov-11.536206_pt1 | contig 23863 bp, 20 predicted proteins | sample MGYA00249841_ERZ761562 | MGnify/ENA primary metagenome ERZ761562 (study PRJEB28883, sample SAMN05720200) | activated sludge metagenome | isolation source: Anaerobic digester | place: Japan... | reverse complement strand
AAGAGCCGCCTTTTTTATTTTTTTGATATCTTGACCTTAATTGTATTAAGTTAGAATTTATGATATTATAAAGTGGAGATAAAATGAGATTTATGAAGATATTATTTCAAATTAATCAATATTAACAATAAACAGTTGATTATTAAAATTTTTAAGCGAATTCCATTAAATATGCCATAAAGAGGAGTTTTATTATGAAGTATGTTTATAATAGAAGGCTTTTTATATCTGTATTGTTTGCGCTGCTGGCTGTTTGTAATACAATCATGCCTTGCAGCGATTTTCCTAGATATATTTACTTCGATAAAACACAGAGCATTCAATTTCATAATGAAACACCGAGTCTTCAATTGGATGAAGACAACTTTAACAGCGTATCGATCATGCTGCCAAGAGCACAGTATAAGTTGAAATATAATATAAATGCCAATAACTGTATATTCAACATAAATGAAACTTCGAAGTTTATGTTATCACTGCAATTTGCATTGCTGTTGCTGGTATTTGATAGACGGAAGCAGATAATAGCATTAATAATAAGTCACTTTGAAGGAGGAAAATACAAGGGCTTACTTTCCATGCCATAAGATACGAAAAGTATTATTGTTTAAAATTAATAGTAATGCAGGCACTAATTCTTGTTCTTGAAGTTAATGAAAAGGAAGTGAAGTCCTATGAACATATTTAGTCAAAAGCTAAGAGAGGTATTGGCATCAGTGCTTCCAATAATTTTTATCGTATTGATACTAAACTTTACCATCTTGCCAATTGCATCCAATTTAATCATTAGATTTTTAATAGGTTCAGTCTTGATAATTTTTGGATTAACTGTTTTCCTGATTGGTGTGGATATTGGAGTTACTCCTTTTGGCGGCCTTATAGCCACAAGCCTTACTAAAAATAATAAACTTTGGATTATTGCTGTTTCCGGCTTACTTCTCGGTTTTTTTGTATCAATTGCAGAGCCGGGATTACTTGTCCTGGCTAACCAAGTCGCTTTGGTCACATTAGATGGAATATCAAGCAGCAGTATTGTCATAGTGGTGTCTGTTGGTTTGGCGGTATTGGTTTCATTTGGTTTTATCAGAATTGTTTTTAATATACCTCTGTATAAGATATTGACTGTATCATATTTATTTATTTTCATCCTGGCATTATTTACTTCGCCTGAGTTTTTAGCAATAGCATTTGATGCATCAGGTGCTACTACCGGTGTACTTGCAGTACCCTTTATCCTTGCGCTTTCCATGGGGATAGCTGTTCTGAACAAGGATAGCAAGTCTGCAGAAAAAGATAGTTTTGGATTGGTTTCCATAGCATCTATAGGTGCTATTATTTCAGTAATGATTTTGGATATACTGTCAAAAGAGAATAAGTATGCTGAAAGCCTTGAACTTAATATATTACAGTCAGATTCAATTTTTGAACCCTTTTTCAATTTAGTACCGGATATACTCAAAGAGAGTTTCATCGCAATTTTGCCCTTGCTGGTGATATTTCTGGTTTTTCAAAGAATATCCTTCAAGCTGGAACGGAGAGCATATAAAAGGATACTGATAGGGTTCGGATATACATTCCTGGGGCTTGTGGTATTTCTGATCGGTGTAAATGCGGGATTTATGGAGCTGGGGAGTACGGTAGGATATAATCTTGCGTCCTTTGACAATAAGTGGTATGTTGTAATTGTCAGTTTTGTTATCGGCCTGGTGACAATATTGGCTGAGCCGGCAGTTCATGTACTGACGTATCAGATAGAAGAGGTAACTGCCGGATATGTTAAAAGGTCTGCCGTATTAGTTCCGCTTTCTCTTGGAGTAGGCTTTGCCATTGCTTTATCGGTAATAAGGATATTGATTCCCGGGATTCAATTATGGCATTATCTCTTACCCGGATATATAATTTCAATTGCAATGACGTATTTTGTGCCAAAGCTCTTTGTAGGCATAGCCTTTGATGCAGGAGGTGTTGCAACCGGCCCTATGACTGCGACTTTTATACTGGCTTATATTCAAGGTGTTGCGGATGCCATTGAATGGGCAAGTGTTATGAGGGATGGCTTCGGAATGATTTCCATGGTGGCTTTGTCCCCCATTATCACTCTTCAAATACTGGGTTTTGTATTTAAGATGAAGTCCAAAAAGGAGGTAGTTAAAAATGCAGAATTGCCTTGAGAATAAAAACTTTAACCTAATCTGTGTGATCGTCAATTTCGGATTGGGCAGTGATGTTCTGAAATTATCCAAGCAGCACGGGGTAACCGGAGGAACCATTTTCCTGGGGAAAGGAACGGTGAAAAGTGCTATTCTGGAGCTTTTGGAACTGTCCGAGAGCAGGAAGGAAATTGTACTGATGGCAGCAGAAGCAGCTATAGAAGATACTGTACTTGAAGAGCTTAATAAAAAGTTAAAATTTTCAAAACCGAACCATGGCATTGCATTTACTACTTCTATTAAGTGTATAATGGGCATTACCAGCTGCGGCTGCAAGATTGATAATGAAAGCGGAGGTGTGGAGAATCCTATGTATAATCTTATTATGGCAATAGTTGAAAGAGGCAAAGCGGAAGCTGCAATTGAAGCGGCACGGGACGCAGGTGCAAGAGGAGGGACAATTATCCACGCAAGAGGCTCCGGCATCCATGAAACCAGTAAGATATTCTCAATAGAAATAGAACCGGAAAAAGAAATTGCCCTGATAATATCCGAGAGCATGCTGGCTGAAAAAATCGCTTCTTCAATCAGCGACCGGCTTAATATTAACGAGCCCGGCAACGGCGTCATTTTCATTCAGAGCATAAATAAAGTATATGGTTTGTATTAAATTCCGGACAGGGGACAGGTATCTGAAGTACACTTGTCTCCTCCCCTTCATTTATAGACTGTCACAGACATAGTCTTAAAGACGGCATAGAGTTCAGTCCCTTTTTCAATACGCATTTCTCTTAATGATTTTTCGGTTATGAGTGCTTTTATTGAAATACCTATGTCAACGGTTACAAATACCTTGGAACCGCTGGCAATAATATCAGTTACTGTTCCTTTATGAACATTTCGTGCACTGCTTATAAATGTGCCCATACTTAATATAATATTTTCCGGGCGGACAGACACTTTAACCTGTCCTTCCAGAGCAGTATCGACATAAATTTTAATCGATCCGATATTTGCAAAGGTTCCGCCGCTTTCCCGGCTTATGACTGCCTCATATATATTTTCATAGCCTTTTGCCTTTAACAGATATAATTCGAATTGAGTTTGGGATATGCGAATATACCTCCCTATTCGATGAGCCTCCAGCTCACCTCTTTTAATCATTTCATATACTGTTCCTTTTGTTATCCTAAGCTTCAGAGCAATCTCCTCCGGAGTATATAAGACATCCTCGTTCAATTAACTCACCTTCTTTGCAGTTCTATAATTACATAATACCATTTTACCATAAAGCAATATGATTAAAAAGAATGTTTACATATCGGGTTAATTCTGGTAAACTATTTTTAGTTAGGTTGAGTTAGTTTTAGTTAGGTTTAATTGGTTTCAAAAAAGGAGGGTCAAAAATGAAAAGAACAGTTGCTATTGCGTTGTTTGCCTTGTGCATAGTATTGGCTTCGACAGGCTGCAGCAACAATGCTGCAGCAAAAGAATCAACTATTACCGTTGCTGCTGCGGCAAGCTTGAAAAACTGCATAGACGGTGAAGTGATACCGATGTTTAAAGAAAAAAATCCCGGTATCAATATATTGGCAACCTATGACAGCTCGGGAAAATTACAGACACAAATTGAAGAAGGTGCGTCCATAGATGTGTTTATGTCAGCAGCTATGAAGCAAATGGATGCATTGAATGAAAAAGGCTTAATTGAGGAAAACTCTATTGTTCAGCTTTTGGAAAACAAGATTGTGCTAATAGTTCCGGAAAACAGCACAAAGGGAATAACCGCTTTTGAAGATATTTTAAAGGCTGATAAAATAGCCGTCGGTGACCCGGCAAGCGTACCCGCCGGTCAGTATGCAAAAGAAGCGTTAACAAATCTAAAAATTTGGGAAGAGGTATCTGAAAAGGCGAGCCTTGGAACAAATGTTACGGAAGTACTGAACTGGGTAGCTGAAGGCAGTGCCGATGCAGGTATCGTGTATTCAACCGATGCTGCTTCAAACAAAAAAGTAAAAGTTGCGGCGGAAGCGCCGGAAGGAACGGTTTCTAAAGTTATTTACCCGGTAGGTATAGTTAAAGCTTCTAAAGAAATGGATGCATCAAAAAAATTTATTGAATTCTTAAAAACTGATGAAGCAAAGAAAGTATTTGAATCATATGGTTTCACAGCAATCAAGTAGGAGTGTATGATATGCAAATGTCACCGATAATAATCTCACTGAAAACTGCTTCCGCATCTATAGCCTTAACATTTTTGTCAGGGCTATATGTTGCAAGATGGATTGTAAGGATGAAATCCGACAAAGCAAAGATGATATTGGATGGCATATTAACATTACCTCTGGTTTTGCCGCCGACAGTAGCAGGATTTCTCCTTCTGATTGTTTTTGGTGTAAACAGGCCTGTCGGCAAATTCCTTCTGCAATTTTCGGGTACAAAAATAGTTTTCTCATGGAGTGCCACCGTAATAGCAGCTGCGGTAATTTCATTTCCCCTTATGTACCGCTCTGCCAGAGGTGCCTTTGAACAGGTAGACCAAGAATTAATTATGGCAGCAAGGACATTGGGAATGTCCGAGAGAAGGATTTTCTGGAAAATAATAATGCCCCTTGCTTTACCGGGTGTTGCCGGAGGCGGGATATTGGCATTTGCCAGGGGCTTGGGGGAGTTTGGCGCTACAGCTATGATTGCAGGCAATATAGAAAACAAGACGAGGACGCTTCCATTGGCAATTTATTCGGAGGTTGCTGCCGGTAATATGCAAGCTGCCTCTTATTATGTAATAATTGTTTTGTTAATATCCTTTGTTGTTGTTGTTCTGACTAATTATTTTTCTATAAGGGAAAGAAAATACTTTAAGTAGTGGTATAGGGGAAAGCAAAGTAAGTGGTATAGTGAAAAACAAGTAGAAGTAATGGAAATAATCAAACAGGGGAGAAGCATATGAGCTTGGCGGTTGATATAAAGAAAAAACTGAAAGGTTTTTCTCTTGACGTTTCTTTTAGAACAGAGGGGGAGTATCTTGGAATCCTGGGGGCTTCCGGCAGCGGGAAAAGCTTGACGCTGAAATGTATTGCCGGAATTGAAACCCCTGATGAAGGCTGTATTGTTCTTAACGGTAAAGTCCTGTATGATTCCGAAAAGAAGATCAATCTTAAGCCGCAGGAAAGGAATATCGGCTATTTATTTCAAAATTATGCCCTGTTTCCTCATATGACGGTAGAAGAGAACATCGGCATGGGATTGCGCCTTCCGGAGAAAGAAAAGAAACAAAAGGTTAATGAAATGATAGTGTCCTTTCATTTGCAGGGACTGGAAAAGAAGTATCCAAACAAGATTTCGGGGGGACAGCAGCAAAGGGTTGCACTGGCAAGATGCATTGTATACAAACCGGATATATTGATGCTGGATGAGCCGTTTTCTGCATTGGATTCGCACCTGAGAGAACAGCTTCAGGACGGGGTTTTGGAATTGTTAAAACTGTATGAGGGAGAAGTTTTGATGGTTACGCACAGCAGGGGAGAAGTATATAGTTTTTGCAGCAGGCTTGTGGTGCTTGATAACGGGAGGTCCATTTTACACGGGGACACAAAGGATATATTCAGACAACCGAAATTGTATGGTGCAGCCAGGCTCACCGGGTGCAAAAATATTTCAAAATGCGAGGTTCTGTCCCCCAAAAATGTTTATGCTGCCGATTGGGATGTAATATTGGAAACGGAGCAAAAAGTGCCTCAACAGGTTAAATATGTCGGTATCAGGGCACATGACCTTCAAATCACTGATGCAGGCCAGGCAAAAGAAAAAAATGTAATGGAGTGCAGGATTAACAGGATAGTCGAAGATGTGTTCGAATACAATGTCTTTTTTGAAAACAGAAAGAGCAATAGTGAAAATGATAATGGGGAGATACTGTATAAAGCTGATAAACAGGAATGGGACAATATAAGAGACAAAGACAATTTGTATCTGAGATTTCCGGAAAGTGCTATTTTGTTATTGGAATAAGAGAGGCATGTGCCCCTCTTTATTGACATTTCGCGGAAATCGGGGCTATAATTTAGTTAATTATTTGATATACGGGAAATTTTTAGTGAAAAAAGGTATAAATAATATGTCAAGGATTCGCAATAGGATTTTAATTATGTTGGTACTGATTTCGTTTTTCCTGCAAATGTCTTCACTCGGTTTCAGTTGCAGATATGAAAAGAATATACAGGGTTGATTGAAACAGCTGATGACAGATCGGTACAAGGGGGTACGGAGCCGTACTTCCTTTTTTCCTGTCTCCATGCCCTATGAATACAAAAATACTTTATTTGCAATAATATCTAAGGCGGTAAAAATAATTCAAAATGAAAGGAAGGTGATGCCCGCATGAATAAAGACAAAGCAGCCAATAGACTGATTACTGAAAAATCCCCTTACCTGCTGCAGCATGCTCATAACCCCGTTGACTGGTATCCTTGGGGACAGGAAGCCTTTGATAAGGCAAAAGCAGAAGATAAGCCTATTTTCCTTTCTATAGGCTATTCAACCTGCCACTGGTGTCATGTGATGGAGCGGGAATCCTTTGAGGATAAGGAAGTTGCGGAGATACTAAACAAAAACTACATAGCCATTAAGGTCGACAGGGAGGAGAGGCCTGATATCGACCATATTTACATGAATGTATGCCAGGTTTTGACGGGAAGCGGCGGGTGGCCGCTGACCATAATAATGACTCCGGAAAAGGCCCCATTTTTTGCAGGCACATATTTTCCCAAGAGGGCAAGAATGGGCTATCCGGGAATGATTGAAATATTAGAGAAGATTATTGAGTCCTGGAGAACTGAGAAAGAAAGCTTGCTGAATGCATCAGAGCAGATATTGGAGCATATCAGATCTGATTCCGCTGCTGATTCTTCGGTTGAGCTTGACATCGAAATCGCAGGCAAGGCATTCAAAGGCTTGGAAAGAAGCTTTGACAGCGAATATGGAGGTTTCGGAAGAGCGCCAAAGTTCCCGACACCTCATAACCTGCAGTTTTTGCTGAGGTACTGGAAGGCAACAAATGATCCAAATGCCTTGCTGATGGTTGAAAAAACTCTGATTTCAATGTATCGGGGAGGTATTTATGACCATGTGGGTTATGGGTTTTCCAGGTACTCCACCGACCGTATTTGGCTTGTGCCTCATTTTGAAAAGATGCTTTATGACAATGCAGGTTTAGCTGCCGCATACCTGGAAGCATGCCAGGCAACCGGAAAGGAGCAGTATGGAGAGGTTGCCAGGCAGATATTCGAATATGTGCTCAGAGATATGACTTCACCGGAGGGAGCCTTTTACTCAGCGGAGGATGCTGATTCGGAAGGTGTGGAAGGGAAGTACTATGTGTGGAGCCCAAAGGAGATAACGGATATTTTGGGTGAGGACGCTGCAGTGGAGTTCAATGGCTATTACGGATTAAGTGACAAGGGGAATTTTGAGGGGAAAAGCATCCCCAATCTTCTGCATAATAAAGCTGCTTTTGAAAATATCCGGAAAAACCCCTTGGAGGATCATAGAAAAAAGGTATTTGAAGCAAGAGAAAAGAGGATTCATCCTTATAAGGATGACAAAATACTGACATCATGGAACGGCTTGATGATAGCAGCTCTATCCATGGGAGCAAGGGTGCTGAACGACATGGAATATGCGGCCGCAGCTGAAAGGGCAGTAAGGTTTATCAGATCAAAGCTTATAAGGGAGGATGGAAGGCTGCTTGCAAGATATAGAGAAGGGGAAGCCGCTTATCCGGGATACCTGGATGACTATGCATTTCTTGTATGGGGGCTTATAGAGCTGTATGAAGCAACCTTCAAGGCTGAGTATTTGAAGCTGGCTGCAGACTTGAACCGCGATATGCTGAAGTATTTTTATGACGAAGAAAATGGAGGGTTTTTTCTTTATGGAAGCGACAGCGAGCAGCTGATTGTAAGGCCTAAGGATGTATATGACAGTGCAATGCCTTCGGGCAATTCAGTTGCTGCCATGAATTTTTTGAGGCTTGGAAGGCTTACGGGAGATGCTGATTTGGAAGAGAAGGCTTATAAGCAGCTTAAAGCCTTTGGAGGTATTATTAAAGACCACCCAATGGGATATACCAATATGCTGTCGGCTTTGCTTTTTATTAACGGCAAAACAAGTGAAATAGTGATAGTAGGCAGCCGCAGGGATGAAAATGCAAAAAGGATGATAAAAAGTATAAATAGCCATTTCAATCCATTTACGGTTGTCCTGTTCAAGGACAGCGACGAGACGGGAGACGAAATTACAAGCATTGCGCCTTATACTGAAGCTCAAGGAATGGTAGATGACAGAACAACTGCCTATGTATGCGAAAACTTCGCCTGCATGGCTCCTGTAACTGATTTGCAGGAGTTTGAAAATGCTTTGAAATGAGTTTAAGAAACTGAAGAAAAAGATGAGACATGGTCCCCATGTCCCGATTGTTAAATAAGGCCTGCTTCGGACAGAATATCCCTGATTTTTTTCTTTTCATCTTCTTTTAGTTCCAGTAAGGGTTTCCTTACATAGCCACCTTCATAGCCTAACAGGGAGCATGCATACTTCAGGCCGGCAATTCCATAGGCAGCTGTAACCGCTGTGTTTACAGGAAATATCCTGGTATATGTGTTTCTTGCTTTCTCAATTTGACCATTTTCATAGTATTCCTGGACCAATGCACATTCATTGGGTGAACAATTTGCCAATGCCATAATTCCAGCACTTATGCCCAGGGTAAGAGCCGGATACCAGGATGATGCCGTTCCGACCATCAGGTTAAAATCCTCAGGTACAACGCTCATGAATTTTACTAACTGGGGTACATCTCCGGAGCTGTCTTTCATGCCGATTATGTTCGGATGCCTGCTTAATACTTCTACTGCATTGGCAGAAATATTCACATGGGTGAATTTGGTCACATTGTATATCAATACAGGGATATCCGAATTATCTGCTACTTCGGTAAAATAGCTTATCAGAGCTTCATCATTCATTTTGCCGCCGTAATAAAAAGGAGTCAAAACCAATGCACCGTGTGCTCCAAGCCTTGCAGCCTTATTAGTCAGCTTTATTGTTTCCCTGGTTGATTCCATACCGGTTCCCGCAAGTATAAGCCTGTCTTTCCTGGCTGCTTCAACGGTAATCCTTATCATCTCAAGTTTTTCTTCCTCATTCAGGTACACGGCCTCGCTGTTGGATCCCAGGACCAGGTAGCCTGCCAGGTTATCATTGTTCCATTTTTCCATATTACCGGCATGCATCCGGTAATCCACATCCCCGTTTTCTTTGAAGGGTGTGATCATCGGAGGTATAACACCTTTGATTTTATTAATTCTCATGCTGTTTATACTCCTTCCGTTGTATTCCGGGCAAATATTATGAACCCAGCAGATTTACAAAGTTTTTGATAATCCTTGCAGTCAGTCCCCATATTATCTTATTTTTATAGGTATAGAAATATACGGGGTATTTCCCTTTACCCCAGGGGTAATCCCTTCCATCCTGTACCATATGATATGGAAAACCTTCCGCAGGTTTCATACTTATATTAATATCATGACGCAGCGGGGCATTTTCCAGGAAGAAGGAAAGGGGAACAATGAAGGTTTCCTTTACTTCCCCAGGATTAAAGGTTCCGTTGTATTCATGAAGTTTTCCGGCAAAGGGGTACAGGATTCTGTTGAATGGTGTGACAATAGTGTCCAGTTCGGCAATGACATCAATATCCGCTTCAGGAATCAGAAGCTCCTCTGTGGTTTCCCTCAAGGCAGCCTGCCGTGCATTTTCAAAGCTTTCTATCTTCCCTCCGGGGAAGCATATTTCGTTAGGCTGCTTGGCAAGCTTCTCCGATCTGACTTCGAAAAGAAGTGAAAACTCACTGCCGGTTTTTATTATCGGAACCAGGACGGAGAATTCCAGATATACTTCTTTATCACTTATGGCTGTTTTCCTGTTGACCAGTTTTGTAAAATCCACTTCCATATGACACCTCTTTGTAATGATATGGTAAAGGGATATTCTCATATATCGATTATAACAAATGCCGGTAAATATTTGAATACTTCAAATAAGTCATCTGTACTCGGATTGCGGACATCGGGCAAAAAATGTATTTAAAAAAATATAAATATATTGAGGCCGATTCCTGCAAATGATATTATTATCTTGTGTTACAACTTTGAGAAAAGATTTAAGGGAGGAACGAAAATGCACAAAAAATTATTTATCCCTGGGCCTATTGATGTTCGTGAGGATGTGCTTCAAAAAATGGCTACGCCTCAGATAGGGCATCGGTCAAAGGATGCCTCGGCATTACAGCGAAGTATTTCTGAAAAGCTTATGAAAGTATTCCAGACCAAGAACCAGATAATACTCTCCACATCCTCCGGAAGCGGCCTGATGGAGGGTGCCATCCGTTCCTGCACAAAAAAAAGGGCAGCGGTTTTTTCGGTAGGTGCCTTTGGAGACAGATGGTTCAAGATGGCCAAAACCAACGGAGTACCGGCAGATAAGATCTCATCGGTATCGGGACAGCCTACTACTCCTGAAATGGTGGATGAGGCACTTGCCACCGGCAAATACGATGTGATCACTGTAACGCAGAATGAAACCTCATCAGGCATCATGAATCCCTGCGGAGAAATCGGAGCTCTTCTTAAGAAGAAGTATCCGGATGTGCTTTACCTTATTGATACCGTAAGCTCCATGGGCGGAACAGACATCAAGGTTGACGAGTGGGGAGTGGACGTCTGTATTACATCAACACAGAAATGCCTTGGCTTGCCGGCAGGCATGGCTGTATGCTCGGTATCCGAAAGGGCTATTGAAGCGGCCAGACAGGTGGAAAACAGAGGACTCTACTTTGACCTGGTGGAGCTGTATGACTTTATAAATAAAAAGAATTATCAGTATCCGTCAACCCCATCCCTTTCCCATATGTTTGCAATGGACTATCAGCTGGATAAGATTCTTGCCGAAGGCCTTGAGAAGAGATTTGCCAGACATATCGAAATGGCTGAGTATGTACGTGCATGGGCAAGAAAGAACTTTGCACTGTTTGTGGAAGATGAGGAATATCTTTCAAATACCCTCACAACTGTTACGAATACAAGAGGAATTGATGTCAATGACCTGAACAAAAAGCTGGGGGAGAGAGGCTTTGTGATTTCTAACGGTTATGGAGATCTTAAGGACAAAACCTTCAGAATATCCCATATGGGCGATTACACTCTTGACGAAGTGAAGGAGCTTATTAAGAATATTGATGAGATATTGGGGCTGTAAGAGGGATTTTTTAAAATAAATAAAGTGTGGGGGTTGTAAGCGGATGAAAAGGATACTTGTAACTGACGGTATGGAAAAGTCTGCTGTTGAAAAGCTTAAAAACAGCGGTTATGAAGTGGTTGAACGATTTTATGAGCCGGAAGAGCTGAAGGAACAAATAAAAAACTTTGATGCAGTTGTTGTGCGTTCAGCAACAAAAGTAAGACAGCCGATAATTGATGCAGCTCTGGAAACTGGGAGGCTTAAGCTCATAATCCGCGGCGGTGTCGGAGTCGACAACATAGATGTGGATTACGCGAAGCTTAACGGCATAGCAGTTGCCAATACGCCCAATGCAAGCAGCGCATCGGTGGCGGAGCTGGCTATAGGCCATATGTTCTGCCTGGCCAGGCATATACATATCGCCAATCACACCATGAGACAAGGCAAATGGAACAAGAAGCAGTACGAGGGGATTGAACTTTCCGGCAAAACCTTGGGCCTTGTGGGCTTTGGAAGGATTGCAAGGGAGGTTGCAAAAAGGGCATATGCCCTGGGAATGAAGGTCGTTTATACCAATACCAGCGGTGCCAAGGAAGGCTTCAGCGATTACAAATATATGAAACTGGATGAGCTCCTGCCGGTCTCTGATTTTATATCGATCCATATACCTTGCTCACAGGACCAGCAGCCTGTAATAGGTGAAGCGCAGTTCGCAAAGATGAAGAACGGTGTGTATCTGATCAATACGGCAAGAGGCGGTGTGGTAAGCGAGGAAGCGCTCTTGAAGGCTCTTGATTCCGGAAAGGTTGCTGCCGCCGCACTTGATGTATTTGAAGAGGAACCTACCAAGAATGAAAGAATATATACCCATGAAAGAATATCATTGACACCTCATATTGGAGCTTCAACCAATGAAGCCCAGGAAAGAATAGGCGGTGAAATATTACAGATTATTCAAAATTTCTTTGAATAGGAGAGAAAACTATGGCAACAGTAAAAGCATTCAGGGCAATAAGGCCGGCACCGGAGCTGGCGCACAAGGTGGCAGCCCTTCCTTATGATGTAATGGACAGCAATGAAGCAAGAGAGATGGTAAAAGGCAATCCCTATTCATTCCTGCATGTTGATAAGGCAGAAGTGGACCTTGACCCTTCCATTGACATATATGACAAAAGGGTATATGAAAAAGCCAGGGACAATCTGAGAGAAATGATTAAGGACGGGGTTTTTCAGCAGGATGAAAAGAACTGCCTGTACATATACAAGCAGGTTATGAAGGGCCGTGTACAGACAGGGCTTGTGGGCTGCACCTCAATAGATGATTATGTCAATAACATTATTAAGAAGCATGAGTATACGAGAGCGGATAAGGAGCAGGACAGGATAAACCACGTTGATTACTGCAATGCCAATACCGGGCCGATTTTCCTTACATACAGGGCTTCAAAGGGAATAAATGAAATAGTGGACAGCTGGATGGCAGACCACAAGCCGGTATATGACTTTGTATCCGATGACGGTATAGGCCATACGGTATGGATAATTGACGAGGCTGCCGTAATTCAGAGGCTGGAAGAAAAGTTCAGCGCTGTTGACTATTTATATATAGCCGACGGTCACCATCGTTCCGCATCTGCGGTAAAGGTAGGCCTCAAGAGGAGGGAGAGCTTTCCGGGCTACAAGGGGGACGAGGAATTCAACTTCTTCCTCTCAGTTCTTTTCCCCGATGAGCAGCTTTATATAATGGATTACAATAGGGTGGTAAAGGACTTGAACGGCAATTCCGCTGAAGAGTTCCTGGAAAAAGTCGGAGAGAAATTCGTTATTGAAGAATACATTGGGGAAGGACAATTCAAACCCACTATAAAGCATACCTTCGGGATGTACATGGATGGAAAGTGGTATAAGCTTACGGCCAAGGCAGGCACATACAATGAGAAGGACCCGGTTGACAGGCTGGATGTGTCCATAATGCAGAATAATCTGCTTGACCCTGTATTGGGAATAAAGGATCCCAGAACTGACAAGAGAATAGACTTTGTAGGAGGTATCAGAGGCCTCGGGGAATTGGAGAAGCGGGTAAATGCAGGTATGAAGGTTGCTTTTTCAATGTGCCCTACCACTATTGAGGATCTGATGTCCATTGCCGATGCAGGAAAGGTCATGCCGCCCAAATCAACCTGGTTTGAACCAAAGCTAAGAAGCGGATTATTCATACACGAACTGTAGATAAAAATACTTGATTCATTGCTCTGCAGCAAACAGGCTTTGGAGCAGCGGCAAGCAGTATTCCTTTGTTTATATGCGTTTAGGCCGTAAAAGTCCACAGCAAGGAGGTCATCGACATGGCACAGCAAAATGGGAAAAACACCGGGACAAGCACTTTACTTCGCAGGCTTTTCAAAGCCCCGGATCTGGAAAGGTTCCTGGAAGGTAACTCAACGGAAATGGAAATACCCTTATTCCATAATTATATCACTGAACTTTGCCGTACTATGGGGCAAGTGCCGGAGAGGGTTATAAAGATGGCTTCCATTGAGCGCACTTATGGACATCAGCTCTTTAATGGAACACGTAAGCCGTCCAGGGACAAGGTTATACAGCTGGCATTCGGGTTTGGGCTAAGTGTGGATGAGGCACAAAAACTGTTAAAGGTAGCACAAAAGAGCTTATTGTATCCCAAAATCAAGAGAGATGCGGTAATCCTTTATTGCCTCAACAATCAGAAAAGTATAATAGAAACCCAAAGCGTTCTTGAAACGCTGGGATTAACTCTTATAGGCGGTGAAGAAAAAAATGGATAATGCTTTCATTGAGAGTTTTTTAAGCAGCTTTGATGACAGCTGTTTTCCGGAGGACTTCCTGAAAGCCTACGAGCCTATGGAATGTTTGTCCTATAATCAGATGGGAGAGACGCTGTTGGTCAGAGACCGGAAAACAGGTCAATACTTTGCGGCAAAATGTTATACCGATCAATCGCTTGTTTCCAGGACGACCGAAAGCGAATTGCTTAAAGACCTGCATCACGATGGTTTACCTGCTTTTATTGGAGAATATCAGAAGGGCGGCTCCCTGTACGTTGTAAGGGAGTATGCCGAGGGACTGCCCCTGGATCAGTTTGCCAGAGAGAATCCTCTTTCGGTATCACAGGTTATATCCATTATTGTGCAGCTTTGCGATATTCTCTCTTATCTGCATGGGCATACCCCGCCCATCATCCATAGGGACATAAAGCCGCAAAACATAATTATTGACAATAACGGCAAGATAAAGCTTATCGACTTTGGAATTTCCCGGGTTTTTGACAAGGAGGCAAAAGCAGATACGGTTTTCTTCGGAACCCAGGAGTTTTCACCGCCGGAGCAATACGGTTTTTCCCAGACCGATTGCCGCTCGGATATTTTCTCCTTGGGTGTGGTGCTTTGCTGGCTGCTTACGGGGGAAACTAATAAAGATATTGCTGCGGGAAGGATTCAAAACAGACAGCTTGCCCGCATTGTACGCAGATGTACCGCTTTTGCGCCAAAGGACCGCTATGCCGACGCCGGGACAGTAAAGAAAGTGCTTATGAGGGCTCACCCCCAAGTACAAAAGAGGAATTGCATAATATCGGCTGCTACAGGAGCGGCTGTTCTTGCATTTTGCATCGCGGGAGGCATTTGGCTGCACAATTACAATTCCCGTGAAATTTTTACGGAGGACCACATTCCCGCCTTTATTACATCGGAGGATTTGATTTTAGAATCTGTGCTATATTTGAATGAAAAGTATGATACGGATTTGTTCAGTGACGGCAGAGATGCTGCAAATATGGGCTATGTCCGTCAGCTGTTGTTCAAGGTATTCGGATATAGTGAAGAATATGCCTATGCAATGCCGCCGGATGATCCTCCTTATCCTCACGAAAATGAAAACAATTTCTTTCCTTGGGGGCTTCCTGAAGATGAGTCCGTAGTAAAAGAAATAATGGCTTACACCGCTGTCAAGATTTTTTGGCCGGAGGTGGTTGCCGATTGGTCAAGCCTCAAGGATGATAACGGCTATTATCCCGGCGTGCGTGTTGCTATGGATTTTTGCAGGAAACATAATATTCTGAAAGGCATTAACCGCCCTGATCATCTTACCTTTGGGGATGTTGCGGTTATTCTTGCAAACGCGGATAAAGAAAAAGAAGCTATGAAATAGAACGAAAAATGTCAAAAGGTGTGCAGTCCGCACACCTTTTGACATTTTATATTTGCTATGCTTTATTTGTCAATGACAAAGTGACAAATAAAAGTGAGAGGAATGATACCTATGAAAAAAACAATGGCAATCCTTTTAATTACGGCATTATTGCTTACGATGACAATGCCGGCATACGCAGCAAATGCCACAGAGGCAGAGATACAAGCATCCGCGCTGAAGAAGCTGGGGCTGTTCAAGGGCGTATCCGATACCGATTTTGATCTGGACAGGGCCCCCAGCAGGGTTGAGGCAATTATTATGCTTATCCGGGTGCTGGGCAAAGAATCGGAAGTATTAAGCGGCAATTGGACACATCCCTTTACCGATGTAGCATCATGGGCTGACAAATATGTGGGCTATGCCTATGAAAAGGGCCTCAGCGGCGGTATATCTGTGTCGGAATTCGGCACGGGAAATGCCAATTCGGATATGTACCTGACCTTTGTGCTTCGTGCCCTGGGTTATAATGACAAGACCGGGGATTTTGCCTGGAACGAGCCGGACACTCTTGCAAAATCCGTCGGCATCCTTCCGGAGAGCGTAGATACGGTGAATTTCCTACGTGCCGATGTTGTACATATATCATGGGCAGCCCTTGAAGCCGGGCTTAAAGAAGAAAGCGAGACGGGAGCCGGTAAACTGGCTGAAAGCCTAATGGCTTCAGGCATCTTCACACCGGAGGATTACCGCGCAGCAAAGCAAATAGCTGGAAAGGATGAAAGCCAATCCCCCGAGGACGGTAAGGCCGTTGTATCCACCTTTGATGCATTTAAGGCAGCAATGGAAAACAAGGCGGTTACCGTGATAAATGTCGAATCTGATATGGACATTACCGAAAAATACTTTTATGAACGGGATACCGACCTGATGATAAATATTGAAAAGGGGAAGACCATAACCGTCAGCGGGGAATTCATTCCGGTGGGCTGCACCATTACAAATGACGGTGTAATAATCGTGAGGGGCATGTTTGACCGCGGCCTCTGTACCCTGATAAATAATGGTACAGTAACGGTTAAGGACGGCGGAACTGCAGCCTCCGGTGTGAGCAGCACCGACAACAAGGGTTCTTTTACCGTGGATGCCGGCGGCAGTCTGCTTATTGAGCGAGGCACGGAATTTAATAATCTTGGTACTTTGACAAATAACGGCTATATCTCAATCAAGGACGGAGGAAGCCTGGACAATGAGAAGGGTTCCTTGATAAATAACGGCACTATCGATTTGTATACATATTTTAACGGTGAGATTGAGAAGATTACCGGATCGGGAATAATAAACGACAACAGAAATTAAGAAGGAGCACTGCCCATGACAAACCCTGTAAAAAGTTTAAAAGCAGTAATGGACTACTTTGGGATCACAAACAGTGAGCTGTCTAAGGCAATTGCGGTTGATCCTTCCCTTGTCAGCAGATGGCTGAACGGGCAGCGTAAGCTGAAAGCTTCAAGTACTGCAATGGATGCCCTTGCCGAATATATTTTGGCCCGGAGCAAGCGGGTGCAAGACATCGAATGGCTGAAGAAGCAATTTGAAGAAGGTGGGCTTCCTTGCGATATTTCAACCGTATACAGTATCAAGCAAAACCTGATAATGTGGCTGTCCTCTGATGGAGCTGCCCTCCGGAGGAATCTTGGAAGTTCTTCCGTTAAAGCTTCCGAAGGCCCGGTTAAAACAGGGTATTTGGATATTGCCCTGGGATTGGAGCCGCTGTTGTCGGAACTTCCTGCGGATAGCAGCCTGGACATTTTCCTGTCAAATGATGAAATAGCTGCTGCAGTCAGCGAGGATATATCCCGTCTGCTGCTGAAAATAATTGAGGTGAGCAAGCTGCGTATCCGGTTGCTGGTATGTGTTTCAGGAAACGCAAAAGCAATGTCCCGCATGATTGACACATATATGCAGCCGATTGTTTCGGGAAATATACGGTTATCGGTGGTGCATGGGATGACACAGAACGTTGCCAATCAAATGTATATAATAATTCCTGAAAAATGTGCTGTACTTATTATTGAGACGCCAAAAACCTCCGCGCCCCCTGTGGCTGCCATCGCCTATGACAAGGGATTTGTCAAGGAAATGCAAAAGAGCTTTGAGGATGCTATCCGATACTCACAGCCGGTGCTGAATATCTACAGTGATGATTTTTCGAGGAACATCCTTGAAATAATTTATACGGAGTTTGCAACTCCCGGGGATCTCGATGTGGTCAAGGACAGCATCAACCCCATGTATATGACTTCAGAGGCCTACGACAGCTTCTTGCGGGCGCAGGGGCACAAGAACGGGGAATTTGAATGGCGGAGCGCGGAGTTCATACGATTCAAGTCCGGTATGGATAAAACCCTGAAAGACGGTTCGGTTTTTCGGGAGATACTCTCCCTTGAAAGATTGAACAGGATTGTGCAGGATGGTTTCTGCCGCATGCCGGGGCTGTATTTTATGAATAAGGGATTTGTGGATCTGGATGTCGAAGGATGTATTGCCGTTTTGAAGGGCTATATCCACTATCTCAATAATGTGCCTAATTTCCACCTGCTGATTCTCGACGACATATCAGCGCTGCATATTGACAACTGCTGGCAGCTTAAGCGGAATCAGCATGTAGCGATAAATCACTGGCGAGGCGGGGAGCCGGTTATGATACACTCTGATCAGCTTTTGCTTATCCGTGAATTTCAGGCGCACTTTGAGTCCCTTTGGATCCGTGGAAATGGCTGTATAGGCATCCGCAGCAGTGTTATTGCTGTTTTGAGGGATGTAGTCGAGGACCTTGACAGGCTGCACAACAAAAAACGGGCATAATAAAGGAGGCAAAGACATGAAACAGAATAAGAAGGCAATTTCATTCCTACTATTACTTGTATTTGTTTTTTCACTGTGTATCGTACCTGCAAGTGCTGGGTACGAGGTTCAGCACGGAGATGCTGCCGGGGCACTCTGGGAGCTAGGCTTGTTCTTAGGCAGCGCAGGTTCCTTTGATTTGGACAAGCCGCTTACCAGAGTAGCAGGAACTGTTATGATTGTTCGACTGCTGGGTAAGGAAGCCGAAGCCAAGGCAGGGAGTTATACCATTCCTTTTACCGATGTTGCAGACTGGGCAAAACAATATGTGGGCTACTGCTATACAAAGGGGATTGTAAACGGTACAAGCGAAAACACATTCGGGAGCAGCGACAACATGACTGCGGCACAATATTTGACCCTGGTTCTGCGTACTCTTGGATATAACGACAAAGCCGGCGACTTCAGCTGGGATAAAGCTTCAGCCAAAGCACTTGAGATCGGAATGATAGACGAAAAGGCCCATACCAAATACACAACAACCGGACAATTTTTGCGTGACGATGCTGCAGGCATTGCATATGCAGCACTTTCCCAAAAGCTCAAGGGAACAGATAAGCCTTTGATGTCGGTCATTACTTTTCCCGGCAGGCCTGAAGGAGAAATGCCTGTCAGTATGGCAGCGGATACAGATTCAAAGCAGACGGTGCCAAAACCTTCTTCAGATTCAGGGAATTCCGGCATCTGGCTGGATGCAAGCATAAAGTTTAAAGATGAAAGCACTACAACAAGGCCGGACTCCTGGCCAAGGGATGCAAATAACATAAGCCTGTTCATAGGAGACGGCTATGCCTCCACTTTATCCTGGTCAGAGGCGCCGGACGGCAGCACTTTAAGCCCGGAAGCCACGCTCCATGCCGCCTCCGGCACAGCAAAGCTCTATTCCTATTGGGTAGTGTCTGAGCCGGCTTCTGTTGAACTTGCGATTATCTGTGACGGAACAAAAGTACATACAATAAAGGATTTCACCGTAAAAGCAGGAGACTACGTGGATATCGAAATTACCGTTGATATGGCTGCACTGAGCGCCAAGTTGGGTGAGGGAGACCATAAAGTGAGTATTGCCTATGTCAAGCCGGTATATGTTGACGGAGAATTACTGTATAATGACGATAGAGTACTGCAAGCCTACAATCTCGTAACCGGTGCAATGGGTGCTGCATTTAAGTTCTCCGAAGGCTTAAGCGGCAGTGCCATTACCAATAATTATCTTTATGCGGGGGGTAAGGCTTATGGGGTCCAGTATTTCTTTACTCTGGAAACCGGCCAGTACGGGGGAGAATACACAATGAGCTTTCCCGCAGAGGACGGCACTGATAATCGGACTTTTACGGCGGAGCCAAATTCAATTTACCATATTACCTATACCTACGGTATTGACTACAGTGATGCATACAGCTACAACTATGAGTTCAGTGTAGGGTTGTCAGGGCCGAAATCAGCCGCATTGTCCTTCAATAGCAGGCATCCCGGCAAAATAAAGATGGGTAACTTTAAGATAGAAAAAAAATAATAAGAAAAATTTCTCCAATTCTGTCCTATGCAAAGGGATATCGCAAAACTGCCTGATTGGCAGCCGGCGATATCCTTTTTATTCTTTTCAGGCTGTATATGCTTCTGCGGCCTCCTTTGCTCCAAAAGATAGAAGATGTAATATTTTTCTGACAAATGCATTAAATACTTCATTTAGTTGCATTTATACTGAGTTTTTAGTATAAATATGCATAGCTTTATGCAGTTTACAGAAATATCACACTAAAACTCATGAGGAAATTCAAGCATTGAGAAAAAACAGATAAAAATAAGCAAATTGTATAAAATAAATATTTATGCAATTTTTAATTGACTTACATGCAATTGTTCATTATAATGATGAAGTAATGATGTTACTTTGTTTTTAGGAGGCTGCTATGGGAAAATCATTGACTTGGAAGATAATCGAGAAAAACATGGTATCAGGCTCAAACGAGCAGGAGGGGGAATTGACTGTAAAAGTCAATCAGACCCTGACTCAGGATTCCACCGGCACAATGGTATACCTGCAATTGGATGCAATGGACATTCAGGATATAAAAACGGACCTTTCCGTAGCCTACATCGACCATAATACGCTTCAGACCGGCTTTGAAAATGCTGATGACCATGCATTTATAAAAAGTGCCGCAGCAAAATACGGTATCATATATTCAAAACCGGGGAACGGTATATGTCACCAGCTGCATTTGGAGCGTTTCGGAAAGCCCGGGGATATACTGCTGGGCTCGGACAGCCACACACCTACGGGGGGCGGCCTCGGTATGCTGGCTATTGGGGCGGGAGGCCTTGATGTGGCTGCGGCTATGGCACAGGGTACCTATACATTAAAGGTTCCCAAGGTTATGAACATAGAGCTGGCAGGAAAGCTCCGACCCTGGGCCTCGGCAAAGGATGCGGCCTTGTATGTCTTAAGGCTTCTGACGGTCAAAGGAGGGGTCGGTTATATTATTGAGTACTCCGGAGAAGGTATAAGGAATCTTTCTGTAACAGACCGTGCAACAATAACCAATATGGGCGCGGAAGCGGGAGCCACCACTTCGATATTCCCAAGTGATGAGGCTGTCAGGGACTTTCTTGTGCGTCAGGGCAGGGAAGAGGATTATACTCCTTTTGAAGCTGATGCCGATGCGGAATACGATAAGAAACTGATAATAGATCTTGGAAAAATCAGGCCGATGGCTGCGAAACCCCACAGCCCTGATAATGCGGATGAAGTCCGGAACATTAAAGGAATTAAGGTGGATCAGGTTGCAATCGGATCCTGTACTAATTCATCTTACACAGACTTAATGAAAGCAGCAGCTATCCTTAAAGGAAAGCGGATCCATCCCGATGTCAGCCTGGTTATTGCACCGGGTTCCAGCAATATACTTAAAATGATGGCAGACAACGGTGCATTGGGCGACCTTCTGGCTTCGGGTGCAAGAATAATAGAGGCCGCCTGCGGACCCTGCATTGGGATGGGACAAGCACCCGGATCGGGGGGCATTTCCTTAAGGACCTTCAACAGGAATTTCAAGGGACGGTGCGGTACAGACACGGCAGAGGTTTATCTGGTCAGTCCGGAGACAGCGGCATTTTCCGCTTTGACAGGTTATTTGACAAGTCCTGATGAGACAGGTGCTGAAAAGCCGGTGGTTGAGCTTCCTGAAAGATTTGCAGCATATGACGGCTATTTTGTTTTTCCTCCTGAAAATAGGGAGGGTATTGAACTGGTTATGGGGCCGAATATCAAGCCTTTCCCGGTGGGCAGACCCCTTCCGCAGAAGCTGGAGTGCAAGCTGCTGCTTAAGGTAGGAGACAATATCACAACAGATGACATTATGCCATCCAATGCCAGGCTGCTGCCATACCGCTCCAATATTCCGGAGCTGTCTAAATACTGCTTCGGCACAATTACCAAAGACTTCAGGGACAGGGCGCAGAAAAACGGGGGAGGTTTTATTCTCGGGGGAGAAAACTATGGGCAAGGCTCCAGCCGCGAACATGCGGCACTGGTGCCCTTGTATCTGGGGGTCAAGGCAATTATTGCAAAATCCTTTGCCAGAATCCATAGGGATAACCTGATTAACTCCGGTATACTGCCTCTGGTTCTGACAGATAAAGGCCAATATGAACTTTTTGATGAATATGATGAAATAGAAATTGACAATATTGCAGAAGCCTTAAAAAGCAGAAATACAATTAATGTAATGAACAAAACAAAAGGCCTGGAGGTTCTCTGCAGGTTTGAAGGCTCGGAGACAGACGCAGAAATCCTCAGGGCAGGCGGCTATCTGAACTATATAAAGCGGATGAAAAAGGGGGCGGAGGGCAATGCATAGGGTCACACTGATTCCCGGCGACGGGATAGGACCGGAGATCGCGGCTGCGGCCAGAAGGGTAATTGATTCTGCAGGGGCAGAAATACTCTGGGATATTTTCAATGCCGGCGAAGCCCTGTTGAAAGAAACAGGAAACCCGGTTCCGGATGAAGTCTTCAACAGCCTGGAGCAGAACCGGGTTGCATTGAAGGGCCCCATTACCACTCCCGTAGGAAAAGGCTTCAGAAGCATCAATGTGATGCTTCGCAATAAATACGACTTATATGTAAATCTAAGGCCGATTATATCCATACCCGGCATAAAAATGCCCTTTAACGGAATAGACCTGGTTATATTCAGAGAAAATACGGAGGATATATACTGCGGTATTGAATACATGAAGGAACCGGGAAAGGCGGAAGCTGTAAAAACAATAACGCAATATGCATCGGAGCGCATTGCAATAAGCGCTTTTGAATATGCGGCACATCATAAAAGAAGGAAAGTGACGGCCGTTCATAAAGCTAATATACTGAAAATGACGGACGGGCTTTTCCTGGAAACAGCCAGACGGGTGTCAAAGGCTTATCCGATGATAGAATTTGAGGATATCATAATTGATAACATGTGCATGCAGCTGGTGACAAAACCGGAGCACTATGATGTAATACTGACTATGAATTTATACGGGGATATTTTGTCCGACCTGTGCGCCGGCCTGGTGGGAGGATTGGGTTTTGCACCGGCAGCAAATATTGGCAGGGATATGGCAGTTTTCGAGGCAGTTCACGGAAGTGCGCCGGATATTGCCGGCAAGGGCATTGCTAATCCTACGGCCATTATCCTGTCAGGGGCAATGATGCTGGACTACCTTGGTGAAAAGCAGGGGGCCGAAAGGATAAGGAAAGCCGTGCTGAAGACAATAGAAGGCCAAAGCATATTGACGGCGGACATGGGAGGTATTGCCACAACAGAAGAATTCACAGAAGCAGTCATAAATAATTTATGATGAGCTGAATACTATAAGGAGGCACTAAAGTGAACGAAATATTCAAAAATAATCCGTTAATAAATGAACTGACTGAAAAGGCAGCTTTAAATGATTTTATCAAGCCTGAATATTACGAAAAGTATAAAGTTAAAAGAGGCTTAAGAAACGAGAACGGCACCGGTGTCCTTGTGGGCCTTACTTCTGTCGGTTCAGTTGTAGGCTATCGTATAGAAAACGGCCGGAAGTATCCGGCTGAGGGAGAATTGTTTTATAGGGGTATGAATGTAAAAGCTTTAACCGAGGGCATTAATAAGGAAAAAAGAAGAGGATTTGAGGAAGTCGCATATTTGCTTTTATCCGGGGAGCTTCCCACAGAAAAAGCTTTAAAAGAGTTTAACAGAATATTGGATGAATGCAGGGAATTGCCCAAGGGATTTACTGAAAATATGATATTGAAAGCACCCAGCAGGGATATTATGAACATGCTGCAAAGGAGCATCCTGGTGCTTTATTCC
>ENA-UOWE01001942-UOWE01001942.1-activated-sludge-metagenome-genome-assembly--contig:-NODE-1942-length-23877-cov-4.851524_pt1 | contig 23877 bp, 23 predicted proteins | sample MGYA00249841_ERZ761562 | MGnify/ENA primary metagenome ERZ761562 (study PRJEB28883, sample SAMN05720200) | activated sludge metagenome | isolation source: Anaerobic digester | place: Japan... | reverse complement strand
CTTTTAGAAGGTTCAATAGAGATGACTTTAGGAATTACATCTCCGCCTTTTTCAATCCAGACATAATCACCAATTCTGATATCGTTTTCTTTAATAAAGTTTTCATTATGAAGAGTAGCTCTACTTATAGTAGAACCTGCTAAAAACACAGGCTCCAAATCAGCTACAGGTGTAATTGTTCCAACTCTACCTACCTGTAGAATAATATTTTTTAACTTAGTTAGGGCTTTTTTAGCCTCAAATTTGTAAGCAATTGCCCAACGAGGGCTTTTTGCTATCGAGCCTAATATTTCCTGATGTTGTAAGGAATTTACTTTTATAACAACCCCATCAATATCATAAGGCAAATTATCCCTTTTCTTTTCCCATTCACTACAAAACTCTAACACTTCATCTATATTTTTGCACAATCTATGATTTTTATTTACAGGAAATCCTAATTGAGATAAAATTTTTAAATTATCATAATGTGTTTTTAAGTTAGCTTCATCTGCGTAAAGATAGTATGTAAAAATTGATAAATTCCTTTCAGCCACAAGCTTTGGATCCTGTAATTTAAGAGTTCCTGCAGCCGCATTTCTTGGATTTACAAAAAGTTTTTCTCCTGCCAGTTCTTTTTCAGAATTTATTTTAAGAAAATCGGAGTGTTTCATAAATACTTCACCCCGTACTTCAATATTCTGTAATTCTTTTTTATTCGTTCGAAGTTTAAGTGGGATAGCTCTAATTGTTTTAAGATTGTTGGTAATCTCGTCTCCCTGAAAGCCATCACCTCTTGTAGCTCCTGCAAAAAAATATCCATCTTTATAAATAAGTGCTACTGCTGCACCATCAAGTTTTAATTCAGTGACATATTCATAAGAAGAGTCGCCTAATATATTTTTTACTCTTCGATCAAAATCTCTCAGTTCAGCTTCATTATAAGTATTAGATAAGCTCAACATTGGTCTTGAATGCTGAAAAGTTGGGAATTCTTTTGTGGGTTCTCCACCAACTCTTTGAGTCGGTGATGTGGCTGTAATAAATTCAGGATATTTTTTTTCTAACTCTATTAGTTCTTGCATTAATTTATCATACTCATAGTCTGATATTACTGGTTCAGCAAGAACATAATATCTGTAATTGTGTTCTTCTATTTCTTCTCTTAATGATTCAATCTTTTTTTTTACTTCTTCTTTTGAATCCATTTCTTTAAATACTATGGATGTTTAGAATCAAGAGGTTTTAGTTCCATCATTTTTAGATCGGGTTTAGGTGTTGGAGGTTTTTTTTGAACCTTAAATGTTTTTAGACCTTCAGGTGTAACAGTTGCACCGCTCAGAGAGTCTGTTTGGCTTAAACTGCCTAATAGTTTCTCATTCAAAAATAATTTAATTTTTGTTCCTTTACTTGCAACGACGGTAAATTTTTCTTTGGCTCTAAAGTATTTTTTGTTGTTTGCTTCTATTATACCTTTTTCAGTTTTGTTGTTATCTATTTTTACATTAACCCAAACGGCAATATCAGTTAATACTCCAAGAGTTAAACTATCTGTGCTGATGATAGGTTGATTGGTTAATTCTGTTTTTATTGTATCTTTTTTCTCAGAATATTTTTGTTCGGTTTCTTTTATTACTCTTTCGAAAGGAATTTTTTCAGGTTCTTCTGATTTTTTCTCTGGTAGGTTTATTAAAACGAATACCAATATTATCACAACAGCTGTTATTACAATAAATAAAGCGGAATAATTAATTTTTGGTTTTGAAACACTTTGTATTTTTGTTTGTTTTGGTAATTCTTCTTCGAAGTTTTTAACAGGTTGTTGTTCAGTTGAAGTTTTAATGTTGGATAAATACTCTTCAATTTTTTTTATCGAAGAGTCTATTTGCTGTTCTTCTTTCTGCTTTTCTTCTTCGGGTTTAGTGGTTTTTGTTACTTTATGTTTATCTTCGGTAAATTTGCCTTCTAGATATTGTTCGTATCTTTTAATAGTATCATTTGGATTAAGGCCAATATATTTTGCATAAGCTCTGATAAATGCACGGATATAAGTTTGGGGCAATAGATTGAAATTACCGTTTTCAATTTCTTCAATAAATTTTTGGTTAATTTTTGTTTCTTTGGAAATTTCCTGAAGTGAAATACCCCGAGATTCTCGAGCAGATTTTAATTCTTCACCAAATCTTTTCATTAATAATCAAAGTAATTTCTATATTTATTTCAAAGTCGGAGCGGCGGGATTTGAACCCACGACCCCTTCCACCCCAAGGAAGTGCGCTACCGGGCTGCGCTACGCTCCGATTATATTATAATTTATCTCTTATTTCTTCTAACATACTTTTTATTTCGAGCAAAACACTTTTTACATCTTCAGTAAGTTTTACATCTCCTTGTTTTACTTCAGTTGAAACGATATTAGTTTCTTTTACTGTATTATTTGTTTTAACTTCTGGTTTATCTAATATTTTCAGTTGTTCACCATCTGCATCAGGATTGTAACTTTTTAATATTTGTTTTGCTCCTTCTATCGTATATCGTTCTTCTCGTAATAATTTCTTAATGTAAAGGATTAACTTAATATCTCTATTTGTATATATTCTATTACCAGCTCTATTTTTTTGAGGTTTTAGTTCCTCAAATTCTGTTTCCCAATACCTTAAAACATATTGTTCTAAATCGGTGATTTTACTCACTTCACTAATTGAGTAATATAATTTTTTTATAGATAAATCTTTCATAAAACAATCTGCTTTAAAGTATTGCTTTAGCTATAATAACAAAATTTTAATAAAATAGCAATATCTTTATATTGCAATTTTGTTTTTTCCAATATGAATATGTTGTTTACTAATTTTTTGTATCAAAAAATACTTTTTATGATGAAAATATTTAAAATTCTTTATTTTCAGCAATACATGTAAAATTTTTTCATCTGATGGAAATTTTTTATTTTTTTTGCCATCTATGAGATTAAAAATTCGTATTTTTTTATTATTAATAGCATTAGAGTATCAATTACAAAATAATATTAGAAATGAAAATATATTTTTTTGGTTATGTTCATATATTTGTTATTTTCACTGTTCGATAGAGAGGAATTAAGAACTTGTTATTAGTTTGTAAAGATATGAAGGCAAAATTGTTTAAATCATATTATAATAGGTACTTATATTTTATTCGTAGAAAATTTATAAAAATTAGAGTGGTTGCATAACTAAATGGGTTTGATTTTTTATTTTTTTTTATTATATTATTTAAACATAATAAGAAAAAAGAGCAATGAAAAGAATACTAATTGTAGATGATGACGAAGGTCCTTTAAGTGCATTACAGGAAGCACTTGAATCAAGCTATAGTATTGTTACTGCACAGACGATTCAAGCAGCGCAAGAGATACTTGAGAATAAAGAAGAACTCGTTGATTTAATAATTTCTGACTATCATTTAGGCAAGTCTGGTACAGCAAATGACTTAATTAATCATATAAGAACACATAAATATTTACGTGTAAGAAATTTACCAATAATAATTATCTCCGCAGATAGAGATCAAAAGTGGTTTATTGAAAGTCAAAATTGTACTTTTATTCTCAAGCCGTTTAAACTTGCACAACTAATGCAAACAATTAATGAAAAACTCGGCGAGTAAATATTGCTGGTCATACCTAAATAATAATTAAAGGGACTAAAGTATGGCTTCAACAAAGTATAAAAACATTAAATATACTTTTAAAGATTTAGAGCGTCTTCGCAACAGATGGAAAACGGAAGAAGGAAAAGAACGAAGGCGTAGAATTATACAAATATTGCAAAGTGGATCTACTGATTTGGGAGATTTAACAGTTTTTCCAGATGAAAAAGATAAGGTTGCCGAGGAGATTCCCATTGGAAAAGATTTGAGAGGAATAAATCTAGCTTCTATAGAATTTCCTAATGGATTAAACTTTACAAGATTTCACTTTGCAGGTGCTATACTTGAAGCCGCTGATTTTTCTTTATGTAATTTTTCATTTTGTCATTTGGAGTATACAAGCTTTAATGGCTCAACCTTAAACCGCACAATTTTTAAAGGTGCGATAATGGTTAAAACTACTTTTGTTGGCTCAAATCTTGATATGGCAATTTTTGCTGAAGCTATTGTAGATGGCTATCAACTGATTGCACATAGAACTTTTATGGAAGATGGGTTCCGCGATTTTTCGAACAAACACGGTTTCATTGATAAGAAACCGGGCTTTTATAATATGATAAAACAAAAGTATAAAGAGCTTGGTCGATATGATGAAATGATACCCTTCCACATTCTTGAGATGAGAAGTAAAAGAGATGAGAAATTTATTATTGAGAAGGAAATCATAAAAAATGGTAAAACAATTTTAAAAAGATATAAAACCCCATTATGGTATATTGAAAAATTATTTTTTGATATCTGTTTTGGTTATGGTGAAAAATGGTATAGAGTGTTTTTTACAGCAATTTCTATAGTTTTACTATTTAGCTTTTTGTATATGATTGAACCTTTAAAGAGCAACTGGGATCCTGAAGTTACAACAACAAACTGGATAGATACTCTTTATTTCAGTGCGGTTAACTTTACTAACCTGGGTTCACAGGATTGGTTGCCAAATGGACCTTTACATAGGCTGTTTATGTCAATAGAATCTATTAGTGGTTTATTTCTAATTACGCTCATAATAGTAATATTTACCAGAAAAATGATTAGAGAGTAAATTCGCTTTTTAAATTAAATTGAATCCCCATGCTAATTTGTATGGGGATTTTTATTTTATAACTTTTAAATAATATAATTGCTTATGAAAATTGTAGTTGATTCAAATATTCTTTATGCAGAAAAAGTTTTTAGTGAATATGGTGATTTGTTTTTTTATAAAAATAAAATAGAGAATAGAGATGTATTAAAAGATGCTGACGTTTTGTTATGTAGATCAACAATGAAAGTAAATAAAGATTTACTAGAAGGTACCAATATCAAATTTGTTGCCACTGCTACCTCTGGGATAGAACATCTGGATATTGGCTTTTTAAATGAAAGAAAAATTGAATTTTGTGATGCTAAGGGTAGTAATTCTAACTCAGTAGCTGAGTATGTTATTGCTGCATTACTTGAGCTATCTCATAGATATAATTTTGAATTAACTGGTAAAACTCTTGGAATAGTAGGATGGGGTTGCGTTGGGAAAAAAGTTGAAAAGAAGGCAAAAGCACTTGGTTTGAATGTGTTGGTAAACGACCCTCCATTAGAGGATAAACAGGTTGAGAAAGATTTTGTCCCTTTAGATGATATTTTAAAGTGTGATATAATTACTCTACATGTACCACTTAATAATGAAGGAAAATATAAAACTCTTGATCTTTTTAATAATGAAAAATTTTCAAAGATGAAAAAAGGTAGTATTTTTATCAATACATCAAGAGGAAAAGTAGTTAATGAAAATGATTTGATTGATGCAATAAAAAATAATGTAATATCTTATGCTGTTTTAGATGTTTGGCAGAATGAACCAGATATTAATATTGATATTTTGAAATATATTAATATTGCAACACCCCATATAGCAGGTCACTCACTTGATGCAAAAGCCCTTGGAACAGAAATGATTCTAGACAAATTTTGCTCATATTTTAATTTTCAAAAAAGAATTGATGTTTTAAAGTTATTGCCTGAACCTAATATTATTGAGGAAGAAGTAAATGGGTACGCCAATTTATTTGAAAAATTGCATAACATAATTGTAAAAATTTATGATATTAATAAAGATGATTTAAATTTTAGAAAAATTATTTCTCAGAGTAATATTAAAGAATATTTCAACTATTTAAGGAATAATTATTGGCCAAGAAGAGAATTTTATAATACTTCTATTAAAACAACGAATAAGGAATTAAAGAATGTATTTGAGCAAATAGGATTTAATATAAAATTATAATATAATAAGTTTTATTCCTTGTTATTATTATAAATGTATTATCTAATTTATAAGTGGTAAATTATAATTTTTAGGTAATTGCAATTTACATTTCAAATTGCAAAATACAATAAATATAAAAATATAAAAAATAATATATCGGTTATAATTTATTTATTTTCAATATTTTATTTTATAATGATTTTTGGTATAAATTTTGATAGTATTAATTAAGTGAAAAAAATATTGAAATTTAATTAAATATCCAAAAATAAAACAAAAGAAAAGGATATGCCAGTAAAAACAACAAAATTAGAAAATGATATAGTCGTTCTCGAGTTAAGAGGGCGCTTTGTTGGTGGTGACGAAACCGATCTTTTGAAGAAGACAATACAGGAACTTCAAGAGCAGGGTAATAAGAAATTAGTCATCGATTTAGAGAAAGTATTATATCTAAATTCAACAGCTTTGGGTATATTAGTTGCTGCCCACACACATTACGCAAAAGAAGGCGGTCAGGTAAAATTATGTGGTATCACAAAGAACATTGAAAATATCTTTGTAATTACCAAGCTTACTTTAGTATTCAGTGTATATGAAAATCAATTGGAAGCCGTGGCTAGTTTTTCAAAATAAAATAAAGTAAAATAAAATTAATTTTAATTTAATTAACATCAATATTAATTAGTTAATGCAGGAGGAAATGCATGAAAAATTCAGTATTTGTAACAATAGTAATGGTAATAGCATTTGCTATTGGGTCTTATATTTATTATGGTATTTTTGGTACCGCAGAACACACTTCAATTTTGCATCACCTTTATCAAGGTGGGCCACTCGTTATCGTTTTGATCGTTTTAACTCTTATGAACATTACTTTTGTATTCGAAAGAATTTTCTCATTAAATAAAGCTGCTGGCCGTGGTTCCGTTACAAAATATCTTAAGAATTTACAGACAAGTTTAGCTAATGGTGATGTTGAGCAAGCTATTGAACATTGTGATCGTCAAAGAGGTTCAGTTGCAAACATTATCAGACAAGGATTAGAAAAATATCAATCATTAAAGAGCTCAAACGCACCTTTAGAAGAAAAGATGAAAGATGTTCAGAAAGCAGTTGAAGAAGCAACAATGTTAGAAGTTCCTCTTCTTGAGAAAAACTTAATAGCTCTTTCAACAATAGCTTCTATCGCAACAATGGTTGGTTTGCTCGGAACAACAATTGGTATGATTAGAGCATTCCAGGCTCTTGCTCGTGCTGGTGCACCTGATGCAATTCAGCTTTCAATTGGTATATCAGAAGCTCTTGTTAATACTGCTGGTGGACTTATTGCAGCTATTATTGGTATCGTAGCTTATAACTTCTTCGTTAATAAAGTTGACTCATTCACATATATGATTGAAGAAGCAAGCTTTAACGTAGTTCAAACACTTTCAAATAAAAAGTAATTCAATAATAGGAGGCAAGTAAATGCCAAAAAATAAAAAACAACGTGTCGGTTTAAGGATGGATATGACTCCGATGGTTGATATTGGCTTCCTGTTATTGACATTCTTCATGTTAACTACACAATTTAGACCACCAGAGATACCGGAAGCCCAGGTTATATTACCAACATCTCATTCGGATATTAAACAGCCTGAATCGGACGTTATGATTATTACTGTTAATAAAGATGGTGGTGTATTTTTAAGTCTTGATTCCCAAAAATTAAGAGAAGCTCTTTTAACTAAAAAGATTGAGGAAAATTGGGATAAAATAGATCCTAAAATCAAATCACAGTATAGCGATCCTGCTACTATGGCAAAATTGGTTCCCTCTTTCCCTGTTCAAATTTCCGATCTTTCTGATTTGCTTATGCAAGCCAGAATTAGAAATCCAAAGCTTAGAACAATCATAAAGGGTGATAGGGAAGCAGACTATGGACCGGTAATGGATATTATGGATATTTTACAGAAAGTAAACATTACCAGATTCAATTTATTAACTGATTTAGAAATGCAATAAAAATTAAAGGAGTAGAAATATGGGAGCACTTGAGGGCGGTGGTGAACGCCAAAGTGCCGTAATGGCAAAAAATAAAAAGAAACATAGGAAGAAAAGAATAGGTATCAGATTAGATATGACTCCAATGGTTGATATTGCGTTCTTACTTCTTACGTTCTTTATGTTGACTACAACAATGTCAAAGCCATCAACTATGGAAATAAACCTACCTCCTACTGAAACTAAAGTAGAAGTAGCAGAATCAAATTTAATTACTCTTAGAGTAAGTGAGAAAAATGAAATATTTTGGAATATGGGTGTAGAAAAGCCTGAAAAAATATCATTTGATGGTTTAAGAAAGCTTTTAAGTGAGAAGTTACAGGCTAATCCAAAGTTGATTGCTTTATTAAAAGTAGATAGAAAAGCTAAATATATTAATATGGTTGATATTTTAGATGAATTTGCACTTACTAATATTAATAAGTTCAGTATAGCTCCTATGCAAGATGAAGATAAACAGATTATTGAAAAATTAGGAGGTTAAGATAGTGCATTTTAATAAAATTTTAATTTATAAAGGAGGTTACAATGGCTAAGAAACCTCAAGGTCCGTACGGAAGGTTGGAGCTGAAATCAAAGTATCATAAATTTTTGTTTATGGGATTGATGGTTGCTGCTGCTTTCCATTTTTTAGGAATTGGGAGCTATTTTTTAGCACTTAAATTACAGGAAACTGATGAAGAAAATATACCTGTTGTAAGAATGCTTAAATATAGCGAAATGGGACCACCTCCATCAATTCAGAATACAGATGTTGCTCCTGCAGTTGCAGTAGCAGCTGCTGCAGCAAGACCAACAGTAGGTATACCAGTTCCAGTACCTGATGCTGAAGTTGCACCAGAAGCAACTATCGCTTCACAGACAGAACTTTCTCAACAGGTAAGTAATATTCCAGAAGTTTCTGGTGAAGGTACAAAGGTTGAGATTCAACAAGATATAAAAGTAGATGTTTCTCAGGAAGATGAGCCAGACCAGAATGCTTTTATCCCTGTTGAAAAACAACCTCAACCAATAAAACAACCACAGCCAAGATATCCTGAACTTGCTCAAAGAGCTGGTATTGAAGGTACTGTTTGGGTAAAAATTCTGGTTGATAAAGAAGGTAAACCCAAAAAATGCGTTATAGTAAAATCTGATGCAGAAGTTTTTGATGAATCAGCAAAAGAAGCTGCAATGAATTCATTATTTACTCCTGCAGTTATGAATAATGGTCCTGTAGCTTGCTGGGTCGTTATACCATATAAATTTAAATTAAAATGACCCTTGTAAAAGCTTTTAGAATATTTGGTTATTTTGTATCTATAGTTCTTTTTGTATTTGGTTTTGTTTTAGTTACAGGCTTTATAAATTATGGCCGTCTAAAATATGTGCCAGATAAGTTTAGGATTACCTTTGGTGTTGTATTTATTTTGTATGGTATATATCGATTCGTGAGATTGTATTATACAAGAGATTATGATAAGAACGATGAAAATGATGAATAAGATATGGATTAAATATTTGTTTGTGTTTGTGATGTTGTTGGTTTTGTTTTTGGGATGTTATGAAGAACAAAAAGAAACAACAACCAAGGGTAATCTGTTAATTAACATAGATGAATCAATTGCGCCGGTGATGAACGATGTTGTGTTAGATTTTGAGAAGTTACATCCTGAGGCTAAGATAAATAAGGAAGTGGTTTCGGCAAGGGAAGCAATTGCAAATCTGGTAAATGAAAAAGTCAGTCTTATTTTAATTTCGCGAGAATTGAATGACGAAGAGAGACAAACTTTTGATAGGTATGGGTTACAGTTATATTCTTATAAGATAGCAATGGACGGATTAGTTTTGATAGTGAATAAGAAAAATTCTCTCAGACAAATTGATTTACTGGATTTGAGGAAGATCATCACCGGTGAAATTGACGATTGGAAAGATGTTAGGACCAGTAGTGTAGTAGGAAAAATTCAAATATTTGGTGAAGATAGAAATTCAAGCAGCTATGCTTATATGAAAAAACATATTTTAAAGGAAAAAGATTTTTCAAAAAACTTTTATCCTTGCTCAACAAGCACCCAGGTTATTGATTATGTTTCTAAATACCCTGGTTCAATTGGTTGGGTAGGGTTAAGCTGGAAACCGGCAAACAATAAAAATGTAAAAATTTTAGAAGTTGCCGCTTATGATTCCACAGCTATTGTTCAGAATTATTTCGAACCATTGCAGGCACATATATATCGAAGATACTATCCATTGTATAGAAATATATATGTTTATTCGAGAGATGAAGGTACATATAAAGTAAGTGCTGGATTGGTTTCTTATCTAACACACGAAGGACAGAAAATTATATTAAATAAGGGATTAGTACCAACGGTATATCCTGTTAGGTTAATTCAATATGGTAATTAAATTTATATATAAATTAAGGGGAAAAAATGAGAAATAGTAAAATATTTTATTTTGTAATATTAATAGGTTTATTTTTATTTATAGAATGCAATTTATATTCACAAGCTATACCAAATTTTGGAGGAGATAAATCTTCAAAGAAAATTGCTGAAAAGACAGAAGAAGCTTATCCTGATATTGATGAATTCGTTGCTGTTGATCAACAACCTGCTATTATCAAACGTGCACCAGTAAGTTATCCTGAATTGGCAAAAAAAGCTCGAATTGAGGGTAATGTTTATTTAAAAGTTTTAGTCGATAAAGATGGTAAACCAAAAAAAGCTGTAGTATTTAAATCAGATGCTGAAGTATTTAACGAAGCTGCAATTCAATCTGCATTAAAATCTACATATTCAGCAGCAGTTAGTGATGGTAAACCGGTTGCATCGTGGCTAGTGTTGCCATTTACATTTAAATTATAATAATTATAAAAAATTTGAAGGGGAAGAATATGTTTCCGAGAAAAAGTTACTTTTTGATTTTTTTCTTGGTTTGTCTATTTTTCTTAAGTAAAGAAGTTTATTCTCAAGCTATTCCAAATTTTGGAACTGATAAACCAAAAAAGGCCGCAACAAAGGATTCTAAAGATTCAAAAGATGAAGAGTTTCCAGGAATAGATGAGTTTGTTCCCGTTGACCAACAACCTACAATTGTAAAAAGAGCACCCGCTACATATCCAGAACTTGCGCGAACTGCAAGAATTGAGGGAACTGTATATTTGAAAGTTTTAATAGACAAAGAGGGGAAACCAAGACAGGTGCATGTGTTTAAATCAGATGCTGAAGTATTTAATGAAGCAGCAAAAGAATCAGCTATGAAATCAACATATACACCAGCAACAAGTGATGGCAATCCTGTTGCTTGTTGGCTTATTGTGCCTTATCAATTTAAACTTAAATAGATTTGTTTATGATCATCGCCGATAATATTATAATATTGCTATAAAGAGGTTAATATGAAAATATCAAAAAAAATATCATTCTTTTTTGTTCTCATTGCATTTGTATCCCTAAATTATTTTGCTTGTGCACAAGATATGTTGCAATTAGGGATTGATAAAATACAGAAAAGAGAATATAAGTCTGCAATTGAAGACTTAAAGAAAGCAGTTGAAAAGACTCCAAAATCCAGTAAGGCTCACTTTTACCTTGGCGAAGCATATTTTTTAAGCAAGCGTTATGATGAAGCCGAGGTTAGTCTTAAAAAAGCTATAGACCTTGATGATGAATTCGCTCAAGCTTATAAAAGGCTCGGCGATGTATATTCAATAAAAAAGCTATATCGGGAAGCGTTAGAACAATATGCTCGTGCGGCTAAACTTGATAAAAAGAATTCTGATTATCAATTAGCTTTAGGACTTGCATACTTAAATGTCGATTCTGTAGACAAAGCTATTGCAACAATATCTCAAGCACATGTTAATAATCCAAAAGATCCAGCACCTTTAGTAGCATTAGGAGATGCATACTTAAAGCTTAATGTTCCAATAATGGCAGTTGATAATTATAAGAAAGCAATTGAACTTGATAGTAATTATGCTGAAGCTCATAAGAAGTTAGGTGATGTTTATTATACAAAGATGAAGATGTATAAAGACGCACTGAATGAGTATATTGTTTATGCAAATCTTGATTCAACCAATGCTGATAATCTTGAAAAGGTAGGGCATCTTTTATTCTTCAATAAAATTTACAATACAGCAATTATTTTTTATGAAAAACTCGTTAAGATTGATAAAGAAAATTATAATGCTTATACTGAATTAGGTGCCTCTTATATGTTTACAAAAGATTTTGATAATGCTATAAAAAATCTTGAAATAGCTATTAAATTAGACCCTAAACCAGTAGAAGCATTAAGATACCTTGCTAATACATACTATTATGATAGTAAACATGAGAAAGCATTTAAAACATTTGGTGAGCTTGAAAAAATTGATACCTTAAAAGCAGAGGAATATGCAAAATATGCAAGAGCTGCACTTGGTATTAAAGATAGTACAGAAGCAATAAATTTATTTAAAAAAGCAATTGATATCAATCCTGACCTAGATGTTTATTCAGAGTTGGCTGCAATATTTCAAAAGCAAAGGAAAAATAAAGAAGCTGCTGATTTTTACTATAAAAAAGCTGAAATTGATACCACAGCAAATAAAGTTAGGTATTATATAGCTGCTGGTCAGTTCTATAATGCAGAAAAAGAATTTGATAAAGCAATCGAAAGTTTCAAAAAAGCATCTGAAATAGATAAAAATGATCCGAAGGTCTACTTCTTTATTGCTCAGGTTTATAAACAGTATCCTAAAAATGATTCAATGAAACTTGCAAATGATTATTATAAGATGTTTTTAAATCTTGCAGAGAAAAATGCCTCAAACTTTAAAGAGGAAATTAAATATGCATATTTTGATCTCGGCGAGTATGAATATAAAGTGACTAAAAACTTCTCAAAAGCTTTATCTTATTTTGAAGATTTATTAAGATATGATATGAAAAATCAAGGTGGATTGATGTATAGAGCCATTTGCTTAATGTCAATGAATAAAAAAGAGGAAGCCTGCAAAGCTTTTGATAGAGTTTTACAATACTATCCGAACAATAAAGATGCCGAAGATTTGAAGAAAAAGAATCAGTGCTGGATTTACGAAAAGTAAATGTATTAATTATTAAATAAAGAAAAACCCTCGATTTTCGAGGGTTTTTTATTTTATAAGGAATAAAAAAGAAAGCTTCTTGAGAAAAAATATTATTCATTGATAATGAAAAATAATCTTGTATATTTGTATAAAAACATGTGGGGTGATTATGAAAAATATAATTATTTCCTTTTTTATTTTTATATTTACTGTATTTATTATCAGTTGTAGTTCAAGTAAGAAAATTGAAAAAGAAGAGATAAAACAAGGAGAACCCAAGAAGCCGATCATTCAAATTGAGAAACAAGCTGAAGTAAACTATGATTTTACTGGTAGATTTTTGGTCCCAAATTCAAATATTGTGTTTGATCAAAATGATGAATCTGCAATTGAAGATCCTATTATTGGGGAATTTGTAAAATTAAAAAGTGGTGATAAGTATACAGTAGTATTTCATAGATTTGAAACAGATACGATAACAAAAAATAAATTAAGTGAAGTAATATTTGCTTTTGAGCTTTCAAATATTGAAATTGATGTAAAATTATATCCTGAAAAGTTTTTGTATTATTATATGAATTATTCTGAAAAAAGTAGAATTGACGGTAAAACAATTCATGGTTATCTTATGTTTGAAAAGATAGACGGTAAAGTAGCTGTAGGAAAACTTGATTTTTCAATAGATGGTGTAAAAAAAGTATTTGATCATGATGATGTCGAAGTTACTGCTGAATTCAGAGGTAATTTTAGAATTCCTTTTGGTGATTTGAAAACTTATAAGAGATAGTAATGGGTTTTAATTGCGGTATTGTTGGTTTACCTAACTCTGGTAAATCTACATTGTTTAATGCACTAACAAAATCAAATGTTCCTGCTGAAGCTCATCCTTTTTGTACTATTCAACCAAATGTTGGAATTGTAGCTGTACCAGATGATAAACTTGATAAGCTTGCTTCAATATTTAAACCTCCAAAAGTGGTACCTACGACAATAGAGTTTGTAGATATTGCTGGACTTGTAAAAGGAGCAAGTAAAGGCGAAGGACTTGGGAACCAGTTTTTAGCAAAGATTAGAGAGGTTGACGCAATAATTCACACTGTAAGATGTTTTGAATCTGAAAAAGTTTCCCATGTTTATGAAACAATAGATCCTATTAGAGATATCGAAATTATTAACTATGAATTAATACTAAAAGATATTGAAACAATAGAAAAAGTATTAAGTGATATAAAGAATAAAGCAAAAAGTGGAGATAAGAAATATAGAGCCGAAGCAGATTTTTTAGAAGGTTTGAAAAATCATTTGCTTTCAGGAAGTTTTGCTAAAACCTTTAGTGTAAATGATTTTTTTTTAGAACTTTTTAATAGATTATTTTTGTTAACTTCTAAACCTGTTTTATTTGTAGCAAATGTAAGTGAAAACTCTTTATCGGTAGATGACGTTGCATTCAGTAAAGTAAAAAAATATGCTGAAGAAAATAATTCAAAAGCAATAAAAATATCTGCAAAAATTGAGTGTGAGATAGCTGAACTGCCAATAGAGGAACAAAAAATATTTTTGGCTGATATTGGTTTAGATGAATCTGGTCTGACTAAAGTTATCAGAAGCGGATATTCAATTTTAGATTTAATTACTTTTTTTACACATAACGAAAAAGAGTTAAGAGCATGGACTGTGAAAAGAGGGACTCATGCTCCACAAGCTGCTGGTAAAATCCACTCTGATTTTGAAAAAGGGTTTATTAAAGCTGAGGTTATTAAGTATGATGATATAATAAAATATGGTTCTGAGCATAAAATAAAAGAACTTGGATTAATGGCAATACATGGGCATGATTATGTTGTTAATGATGGAGATATAATATTTTTCAAATTTCACATTTAAGGAATTTTTTAGGTAAATATGAATAAAAATCTTTATTATTTTTTTAAAATTATTTTATTATTTATTTTTTTTAATTATTTTGCCTTCTCTCAAGATAAACCTTCTAAAGCATACATTCAAGATATTGAAATTGATTATTCATCAACAAATATTGTTTATGCTGCAACTTTGGGTCAGGGGTTATTTAAAAGTACAAATTATGGTGAAAAATGGGTTTTAATCGTAGATACAACAAAATATAGAGAGTTTAATGTTATAAAATTATTCCCTAATAACCCTAATAAGTTAATAACTGGTGGGGAAAAGACAGGTTTGCTTCTTTCAGAAGATAAAGGTAATACATGGAAAGAAATTGGATTGCAAAACAAAACAATTTGTGATATTAGCATTGATGAAAAGAATCCCGAAAGAATTTTTGTGCTTACTGAAGATGGTATCTATTTTAATAATAATATTAAAGAAGATAAGTGGCAATTGAGTTTCGATTACAAAAGCTATATTGATACAGCTTATAAAAATAAAGACAAATTTCCATATTGGTACTACACAAGATTTCAAAGAATTGCAATTAATCCTTACAATCCTAATATGATATTAGCTAGTGCGAGGTGGGAAGGTGGTTATTACCAGAGTAATGATGGTGGCAAAAAATGGATTCATAAAACTATTTCTGGTATATTTAGAAGAGTTGATGGTATTTTTTTTCATCCAAAAGATCCCAATATAATATATTTAGGTACGCATCATCAAGGATTGTTTGCCTCATATAATGGGGGTGAAAGTTTTGTTCCTCATAGTGATGGATTAAAACCCCAAATTAGAACACCTTATTATGGTGCATATTTGATATCAGGATTTACTATTGACCCAAGCAATCCAAAAATATTTTATACCGGTTCTGATTATTCTAATTGGAAAACAACTAATGGGGGGTTATCCTGGTTTGAATTAGATAAATCTTTAACTTGTGAATTTGTGAGAACGATGTCTGTTGATCCTAAAAATTCAAATATTGTATATGCTGGTTCAAATGTTGGAGTATATAAATCTATAGATAAAGGAAAAACATGGAAAGCAATCAATAATGGATTTAGAGAATTTAGTTTTGATAAGATTATTGAAGTAAAATTAAAAGGGAAAATGTATCTTTATGGGTTATCAAAAGATTATCCATTTGTATATAGAAAATCTATTAACGAAGGTTGGAAATCATTTTCATGGCTTCTTTCTGAGTATCAAATAAAAGAAGGTAAAGATATTTATTATGATGAAAAAAATAAAATGCTTGTATTGGTTACCGATAAAGGTGATTACATAAGTAAAGATGAAGGGTATAGATGGAGTGGAAAAGGATCGAAAATAGAATTCAAACCTCTAAAAAGTGATAAAAACGAAATTAAAAATACTGTATCTGATTCAAACTCTTTTGTATTAAACATATCATTAGATGGAAAAGTATTTTTTGATGATGCTTTTGTAGATAGTTATTATAAAAAACCACCATATATCTCTTTGCAGTTAGTTGAGGAGGGATATCCATATAATAACACAATACCCTTGTGGAGTGTGAATATTAAAAATAGTTTGAAGTTTGATGTCAACATCCCAAAAAATTTGGTTAAATTAGATAAAAAATATATTTTGTACGCTGAAGTTCGTGATTTTCAAAAAAATTATAAAACTGGTTTTATAAAGGTAAAATTTTCATCTAATAAAGATACTTATAATTTTTCTATTATGCTTAATGAAGGATTTTGTTTAAAACGCTGAAATTTGATACGTGTTATTAATTAAAATTGAATACTGAATTATATAATAAATACATAAATGATGCTGTTTTTGTTGTAGTTGATGTTGAAACTACGGGTCAAAATGCTTATAATGGAAGAATAACTGAAATTGGAATGGTTAAAGTAATTGATGGAGAAATTGTTGATGAATACTCAACTTTAATCAATCCAGAGCAGTTTATACCACCATACATTACCTTTATAACCGGTATAACTAACGAAATGGTATCGACAGCTCCTACTTTTTATGATGTTCATAATAAAATAAAATCATTTCTAGGCGATAATGTTTTTGTGGCACATAATGTAAGTTTTGATTTCTTTTTTGTTAAAGAATCCTTTTTACGTGTAGGTGAAGAGGAGATAAAGAATGATACATTATGCACAGTAAGATTAGCTAGAAGGATTTTACCAACTACAAAAAGTAAATCTCTTGATTCTTTAATCAAATATTACAATATACCTGTAAATAATAGACACAGAGCACTTGATGATGCAAAAGCTACAGCTAAAATATTAATAAATTTCTTAGATGTTCTTGAGAATAAATATGATATTGAATTATTATCAGACGTTTTAAGTTTTCAATATAAAAAAGTCTTTCAATTAAAGAATCCACCGAAAAATTTTTTACTTTTGAAAAATGAAATAGCAAATCTTCCAGAAAAACCCGGAGTATATTTTTTTTATGATAAAAATGATTTTCTTTTATATATTGGAAAGAGCAAAAATTTAAAAGAAAGGGTTGAATCATATTTTTATCATAATACAGGGCATGATAGTAAAATTTTTGAAATGGTAAGAAAAGTTCATTCACTTAAATATGAAACTACTGCTAGTGAACTATCTGCACTTCTGCTTGAATCTTTATTAATAAAAAAATATAAACCTTTATATAATTCTGCAAATAAACGATATAAAAAATATCCTTTTTTGAAAATCAATGTCAATGAAAAATATCCTGTTTTATCATGGGATTATGAGATAAAAGATGATGGAGCAAAATATTATGGCCCATTTACTAATCGATATAGTATAGAAGTGTTTCTAGAAGCTTTGAACAAGTTATTTAAATTAAGGGAGTGCAAAGATTTTAAACCTAAGGCAAAAAGATCTTGTATTTATTCTGATATAGAAAGATGTTTAGCCCCATGTATAAATGATGATTATGAAAAGTATGAAGAAGAAATTAAAAATGTGTTCAATTTTCTAAATGGTATGAATAAATCAATAATAGATAAATTTGTTGAGATGATGAATGATAAAGCAGAAAATTTATTGTTTGAAGAAGCTGCTGAAATTAGAAATAAAATTTGGGTTATTGAGAAGTTCATAGAAAAACATAAATATCTTCCATATTCAATAAACGATGCTAATTTTTTGGTTGTTGTTCCATCTTTTAGAACATCATTTGAAATATTCTTAATTAAAAACAGCAAATTGATTAGATCAATATACTTCGAATCCTATCAAAAAAAACAGATTGATAAATTTCTTGATGAAATAATTAATCAGGCTGATCTTTTCGATGTTAATTACACAAAAAAAGATTTTCACGAATTTCATATCATAATGAGTTGGGTTTATAAGAATAGAAATATAATAGAAATTATAGATTTAAATGAAAAATCAAAGAAAGATATTCATTCACAAATAATTAGTTTTCTAAATTCCTTTTAATTATATTTTTTCAATTTCAGAGTTGGCTGTTTCAATAAAAGTTATAAAATTTTCTGGAGGTGTTCCTGTCAAAACAGCATCTGCAGTTGAAATGATATGTTTATAACCTTTTACTGAGTTAACAATATTTATTACGGCTTTTTTCACATCTTCAACTTTCCCGTCTCTTAGTAGATAAAGATCGATATTACCTTTAGTACAAATATTTTTATCAATATATTTTCTTGATTCTGCAAGGTCGTTATCACCGGCTGGTGGAGGTGCAATAGTTTCAATTACATCTGCACCTAATTTATTAAAGTCTCCATCCATAATCATTTTTCTGGTCAAGCCACAATTATGATACCAAAAAAGAGAATTACAGTTGTGTGCAAAATCTGAAAAAGCTTTTATATAAGGTAAGTCCATCTCTTTAAAAAGCTGAGGTGAAGTCATCTCTAAACCATAGGAAGAATCACTCATAAAATCTATACCTTCCTCAATGGCGATATTCATAATAAAAATCGAAGCTTTATAAATTGCATCCATACTTTGCAAAAAGGCGCTTTTATAATCATTCCAGTGAATATAGATATCCTGAGGATTTATTTGATAGGCAAGCCATGATGGGTGAGGATGACCAATAACAATCACACCATCTTCACCAACTTTTTCCCTAAAATTTCGAAAATATTCTCTAATCTTATTTTCTTTTTTTTCAATTTCGTTGCAAACGGCAATAACCATAAAATGATCTTTTTCTGTCTTTACAGGTGCCCCAGCTTCATCAGTCCATTGTGTCTCATTTTTATAGTCCTTTCTAATCCATTCACCAAGCTCTGTATTAATATATGAAATTTTATATTCCTTTGTAGATCTACTTTCATCTACTTGCCAATCAAAAATTAATCCGGGTAAATCTGTCATAAACATCGGAATATAGTTTAAAGCTTTTGATAAGGTTATTTCGTCAATGATAAAATCGTTTGTAATTTGCAAATTCATTTTTTTTAAAACACTTTTTATCACTGGATAATGTGGTAAAAAAGGAGAAACAATAAATGGTTTATCGTAATTCCCTTTAACATATTCAACAAATATTTTTCTTGGAGTCATAATTTATCCTTCTGAAATAATTCTATCAACAACAAGTTGTCTAAATTCAGGTGAAAGATTAGCGAAGAAAGCACTAAAACCAGTTACTCGAACTACTAAATCAGGGAAACTTTCTGGATTTTTATGTGCCTCAAGTATTTTATTCTTATCAATTACATTAATATTTATTTGTGAACCGCCAAGTTCAAAATGTGTGCTAATTAAATTAGATATTAATTCTAATCCCCCTTCATCTTTGGAAATTCCAGGGTCAACTTCTAATTGTAAAGGTGATGCATTGCCATAACCAGATTGAACAGATGCAATTGCATTGGAAAGAGCAGTTAAAGCACCATCTTTGCGAAAACCAGGGTCAGGATTAGAACCGTGTGAAATCGGAGCTCTTGCAAATCTTCCATTTGGTGTGGCTCCTACATCTTGACCCATTGCTATATGAGATGCCCACGAAAATAATCCGGGTATCATATTATGTCCTTCTGGTGTTTTCTTTTCTTTAACTAATTTTGTAAATGTTTTAGCGATTTTAATGGCATATTCATCTGCAATTGAGGAACCCGAACCATATCGAGGAATATTCTTCATCATAAGTCTTATCTTTTCGCCATCAGCTCCAGACCAATTATTGTCTAATTGTTTTAATAAATCTTTCCATGATATCCTTTTTTCTCTTACAACTCTTTGTTCTACTGCTGCAAAAGAGTCTGCAACTGTAGCCAAACCAGCACCATCTAAACCAAAGTTATAATACTCAACACCTCCATTAGAAGCATCAAGACCTTTTTCAATTGTGCCATGACAGAGCAAACTTAGATGAAGTTCTGGGTATACTTCCCACATATGTTGAAATTGAAAATCTAAACATCTTGCCATAACATCAATTGATTGTGATAAATGTTTTTCAAAAAGAAACCATAACTTTTCAATTGAAGGTTCTTCATTGTTATTCTGAAGCATCTCACGGAAAGCCAAATCAAATATAACAGGAAAATTAATCTTGATACAATCGTTTATACAATATTCTCTACCAGGTAAGCCGTACCAATGACAACCAGAATAAGCTCTAGTTCGTGCCAGTTCAATTGAAAAACCGTTTTTAGTAAAACCTTCTATTGTATTATCAATTCCTAAAAACTTAGGTATACCTGTTTTATCTTCAAATAAAATTTCAACACCTTTTAGTAATAAATCTTTTGGGACAGTTTTACCAACAGAGACAGCAACATTTACAGGAATTCTAAGCCAATGGGTGGCTTCTAGTACCAGATAGGAAAGAGGATTAGTAACTTCATTTCCGTCTTCATCTGGACCACCTAACTGTGAGTAACTTGTATCACGAAGGAAATAACAAGCTAATAAAAACTTTGCTTTTTCTTCTGTTAATTTGCCTGAGTCAATATCTTTTTTATAATAGGGATAAAGTAATTTGTCTATTCTACCTAGTGATCCACTACCATTATACATTTTACCAGCCATTTGATACCAGAGCATCCATTGTAATGCTTCTTTAAATGTTTCAGGTGGATCATTTACGATTTTATGGTTAATTTGTGCCATTTCAAGTAAATTTTCTTTAAACTGAGGATTTTCTTCATTCTCAGCCATCTTTAAAGCCTCGTCGGCATGATTTTTTATCCATATTTGCATGCCCTCAATGAAGGCATCAAGTCCATCATAAAATTCAATAGCTTTCTCTGATGTATTAATTTTACGATATTTTTTAATTTTTTCTTTTAATCCTTTCCAACCTAAATCAAATCCAATTTGTAAATCTTGACAAAAATGATTTGGAGCTCCAATACCACATATTAATTTATACTTATCAATTTCTGGTTTTAGAAATGAGTAGTCAATATCTGGATTCCATTGGGGACTTCTATATGAAATAAAGTTCACCATGTATGCACCAGCAAGCTCACTTAATGGATCAATATATACTGGGTGGACTTTTAGAAGATCTCGAAAGTTTTCGCCACAAGCTCTTGGACCAAAAAAGCCCCCTGAAGGATGGTTGCTTTTAGGGACAAATTCTTTTAGAACAGCATCCTTAACAGGCACTCCTGATGAATTTATAGTTTCTAATACTAAAATAGATTCTTCTGGGGGTAATACAATTGCTTGATCATCAAAATCCATTGAACCAAGCAATTTTCTTTTTTTGTTTGTCATCTCAATCTTTTTTTCACGAAGCTTCTCGATTCTTTCTTTATAAGATAGTACTTCCATTTGTTCTCCAAAGATTTAAAAGTTTATTCTATATTCTTATAGTATTCTAAAGCAACATTTTTTAAAGTATTTATTCTTTCTTTTGATATTTGATTTAAATTCTCAGAAAGATTATTATAATTAAGGCTTTTATATTTATCACCAGCTAGTTTATGAAATGGGAGAAATTCAAGTTTAATTTCTTTTGTATTTTCCGGGTTAAATTTTTTTCTTATCAGGGATAAATAATCTACAAACTTTGCTATTTCAATTATTTCTTCTTCAGTGTCATTTACAGTAGGTACAATTGGTACTCTGAATATTGTATTAATATTTTTTTCAGATAATTTTTGTGCGTTTTCAAGAATAAGATTGTTGCTAACCCCAGTAACAATTTTATGTTTTTCTGGATTGATGTGTTTAATATCCATCATTATCAAATCAGTTACAGGAAGAATTGTTTCGATTTGATCCCATCTGCAATTTCCCGAAGTTTCTACTGCGGTATTTATATTATTTTCTTTACATTTTTTTAATAGAAAATATGAAAATTCTGAATGGAGTAAAGGCTCTCCACCTGATAAAGTTATTCCACCACCTGATGATATGTAATAATTTTTATCTTTTAATATTTCTTCAAAAACCTCATCTACGGATAATATCTTACCTGCAATTTCTAATGCATTAGAGTAACAATAAGAAACACATTCTTCACACAAAACGCAAAGGTTTCTATTATAAATATGTTTATTACCCTCTATTGTGTGAGCAGAATGAGAACATCTGATAATACACTCACCACAAAATATACATTTGCTTTCGTAAAATAAAATTTCTTTTTTAGGATTTATTCCTTCAGGATTGTGACACCAAAAGCATTTTAAAGAGCACCCTTTTAAAAAAACAGTTGTTCTTATTCCAGGACCGTCATGAATTGAAAATCTCTGTATATCAAATATGATAGCTTTATAATTCAAAATTAATCTTAATAATAATACTGTTTATAAAAATAATATATTTTGTTCAAGTTAACTCATTTTTTGTGATTTGTCAATATAAAAGGTAAAACGGAGTTTTATTAGTAAAACATTAAAATGTAAAATAATTAATTGTTAGAAAAGGAAAGTTCTCTAGAAATGATTTTATCAAAGTCTAATTCTTGTATACTAAAACCTATCACTTTATACTTATAGAAAAGAACTCTTACCTGGTAAGTTGTTCCTAATCCATCGTTTCTATCCCAAACAGCAATAAATTTATTTGGATTTAAAAATCTTATTTCTGATGGTTCATTCCATGCGAGCAATACTCTATCGAATGGAAGATTTGGATTTTTCAGGAAAGTTTTATCTTTTTCAATATTTTCTGGTTTAACAGAACAACCAATAAAAAAGATTAATAGTATAAATAAAAAACTTACTTTCTTCATATTTTTCATATTATTCTTTTAATTATTATCGGTAAATTTTACCTTTACTTAAAAGAAAAAGTATATTGATTTTTAGGTTATATCAAATTATATATTAGTGTTAGCATTTAATTCTAATAGATAGGTAGGAAATAAGTAAATATATAAGTTTCTTCTGAATTATAAGTTTTTAAAAGTTCTATAAATACTTATGAAAAAGGTTAAATAATTATTTTAGGTAAATAAATATATTTTATATAGTATTAAAAAATTATAAAAAAACTGGTGATTTGAAAAAAGGAATTTTTTTACAATTTTAAGCCTTTTTATATTGATTATGAGAGAAAAATTTATTATTATAACTTACTTATAACCATTTAAGGATATTTTGAGTAACGGTAAAAAAATATCTATAGCTATTGATGGTCCAGCAGGATCAGGTAAAAGTACAACTGCAAAACTTGTAGCAAAAGAGCTCGGATTACAGTATATAGATACAGGAGCGATGTATAGAGCTGTAGCATTAAAGGTTCTAAGAACAAATACCAATCCAGATGATATTGAGAAAATTTCTAAACTAGTAAAAAATATTGATATTCAATTTAAGAATGAAAATGATAAACAAAGAATTTTCCTAGATAATGAAGATGTTACAGAGTTGATCAGAGATCCTGAAGTTACTAATTTATCAAGCCCTATAAGTGCGCTACAACCTGTTCGTGAAGCAATGGTTGCATTACAAAAGAGTTATGGTAAGAATGGTGGTGTTGTAATGGAAGGAAGAGATATTGGAACAGTAGTG
>ENA-UOWE01001938-UOWE01001938.1-activated-sludge-metagenome-genome-assembly--contig:-NODE-1938-length-23892-cov-5.329865_pt1 | contig 23892 bp, 18 predicted proteins | sample MGYA00249841_ERZ761562 | MGnify/ENA primary metagenome ERZ761562 (study PRJEB28883, sample SAMN05720200) | activated sludge metagenome | isolation source: Anaerobic digester | place: Japan... | reverse complement strand
TATCTCTGCTTACACAACTTCCGTTTGTGATGGTCCATACAAAATTGTAAGTACCTGCAGTTGTTAAACCTGTTATTGTAGATGTAGATGAAGTTGGGGTTGTAATTGTACCACTAGAAAGTGCGGTCCATAAACCTGTACCCGGCGAAGGGCTATTTGCAGCCATTATGATTGGAGAACCAATACATAAAGATTGATCAGCACCTGCTGCGGAAGCTACAAGTGTACTTACAGTAATTACAACGGTATCACGTGAAACGCATGCTCCGTTTGAAATTGTCCATACAAAAGTATTTGCGCCATTTGCTAATGCCGTAACACCTGAAGTTGCACTTGAAGGAGTTGTAACTAGTGCTGTTCCTAAAGAAGTCCATGCTCCTGTTCCCGGCGCTGCTGCATTTCCCGCAAGGGTTGCTGTTGTTGCAGCACAAATCCCTTGATCGGATCCTGCATTTGCAACTACGGTACTACTTACCGTTATACTAACTGTATCTCTGCTTACACAACTTCCGTTTGTGATGGTCCATACAAAATTGTAAGTACCAGCAGATGATAATCCGGTTATTGTAGTTGTCGCTGAAGTTGGTGTAGTTATTGTCCCACTTGAAAGCGCGGTCCATAAACCTGTTCCCGGTGAAGGGCTATTTGCAGCCATTACAATTGGAGAACCAATACATAAAGATTGATCAGAACCTGCAGAAGAATTTACGGTACTATCTCTTTTTATGACAACGGTATCACTAGAAAAACAAAATCCGTTTGTGATTTCCCAAACAAAAGTATTATTTCCGTAAGCTAAATTTAAAGCAGTTGTTGATGCATTTAAAGCATTCGACAATGTTGCAGTACCAAGTGATGTCCATAATCCTGTTCCCGGAGTTGCAGCATTTGCTGTAAGCGAAGCAGAAGTTAAGGCACAAAGACTTTGATCTGCGCCGGCATTAGAAACAACTAAAGAGTCGACACTAATTCTTGCAGTATCTCTTTGCACGCAACCACCATTAGTGACAGTCCACACAAACGTATATACACCAACGTTAGTAAGATTCGTTACTAAAATATCTGCAGAAGAAGGAGTGTTGATAGAAGCAGAAGAAGTAGTTGTCCATAGTCCAATTGCAGGGGAAGGATCATTCGCTGATAACGATCCTGTGCCTCCTTGACAAACTTGATCATCGAGACCGGCATTGGATGCTACTTGAACACTAACAACAATTTGAACTGTATCTTTACTAGTACATGTTCCATTAGTAACAGTCCAAATAAAGCTATGTGTACCTGCTGTTAAACCTGTAACAGTAGTAGTTGGACTCGATGGAGTTGTAATTGTTCCACCGTTTAATTTTGTCCACACTCCGGTACCCGGAGTCGGTGTATTTCCTGCGAGTGTTACCGTAGTTTGAGACTCACAAATTAACTGATCAGGGCCTGCATTTGCAGCAACAAGTGAATCGCGACGAACGACTACCGTATCGCGTGTAACGCATGCACCATAAGTAATAGAATAAATGAAAGTATTATTTCCTACTGCAAGGTTACTTACATTAGTAGTTGCAGTTGAAGGTGTAGCAATAGTTGAAGATCCTGTTGTAGTCCAAGCTGCGGCACCCGGAGACGGGCTATTACCTGTTAAAGTTGCTGTAGTTAAATTACAGAATGACTGATCGGCGCCTGCATTAGCTGTTATAGGAGCACGAACAATAATCGCAACGGTATCGCGAGTTACGCAAGCACCGTTAGTTATTGTCCAAACAAAGTTATAGAACCCGGCTGTACTTAATCCGGTGATAGTTGTAGTACTTGAAGTAGGTGATGTAATTGTTCCTCCATTAAGAGCGGTCCATAAACCTGTACCGGGAGAAGGATTATTACCATTTAAAGTTCCTGTTCCTGTTGAAGTACAAACTTGAATATTATTACCTGCATTAGAAGTTACAGGAGTAGAAACAACAACTTGCATAGTATCGCGACTAACGCAAGCGCCATTTGTAACAGTCCAAATAAAACTATAAGTACCGGCAGTAGACAAACCTGAAACGGCCGATGTTGCACTGGTAGGTGTGGTGATTGAAGCAGAAGAAGAAGTCGTCCACAATCCTGTTCCCGGTGAAGGGCTATTACCTGCTAAAGTAATTGTGCCGGGAGAAGAACAAGCAGTTTGATCGGAACCTGCAGCAGAAGCTACCGGACTCGACACTACAATTTGCATTGTATCACGAGTTACGCAAGAACCATTAGTAACGGTCCATACAAACACATAAGTACCGGCAGAAGATAAGCCGGTAATAGTTGTATTACGATTTGAAGGAGTAGTAATTGTTGCTGTACTTGTTGTTGACCATAAACCTGTTCCCGGTGAAGGACTACTTCCGGCCATTGTTGCGGTGCCCGGAGTAGAACAAATTTGTTGATCGGGACCTGCGTTAACTGTAACAGGTTGATCAACAAAAACGGTAACTTGATCGGCATCGCTACATCCGCCATCAGAAACCACCCAATAAAAAATGTACGAACCGGTATTCAAGTTCGACACTGAAGTAGTATCATTTCCGGGGCTCGCAATAACTGCACTTGAAGCTGTAAACCAAACACCGGCAACGCCAGGTACATTAGGGTCTATAGCTGCGATTGTGGTAGTATTTTGAGGAGAACAAATACGCACCACATTCTGAATAGCTTGTGCTTTCAGAACATAAATTGTATGGGTTACTGTATCCTTAGATCCTCCACCGTCGGTGACGATGAGAGTAACAATATAATTACCACCATTTGCGAACAGATAGCTAGGATTTTGAGAGGAGGAAGTTCCTCCATCACCAAAGTCCCAGGCCCAAGAGGCGATAGCTGAACCGCCAGGGGTGGACATATCTGTAAACGATACGGTATTCCCATGACAAACAATTGTATCGTTCGCCTCGAACTCGGCTGTAGGAGCCTGAGCATTAGCGGCAGAATTGACACTCATAAAGAGTATCAGCGAGAGTACAGTGAATAAATTCACTTTAAAATTGCGCAACATTACGAAAGGTTTTTGGTGTCGTGTGACACTTTTTGGTCCTTTTCTTACGTAAATCTTACATCGATTGTTACGAAAACGTATGTCGGCCTCAATAAAAAGGAAGAAAAAAAGCCCTCAAACCAGCAATTACCGGTAGAATAGGCAAAAAAAAACCCTGTTCTTACGGGAACAGGGTTTCTTGATATATAAGGAGTAATACAATCAGGCGCCTAACATCTGCTTAACGAGCATTGACACTATTTTATTATCGGCGGTACCTGCAAAATGTTTCGTTGCAACTCCCATTACCTTTCCCATTTCAGCGGGAGACTTAGCTCCTACGCTTTCAATGATACCTTTTAATGCTTCACGAATTTCATCTTCGCTCATCATTTTCGGAAGGAACAATTCAATAACAGCAACCTCTTCTTGTTCGGTTTTAGCGAGGTCAGCACGATTTTGCTGCATATAGATATCGATCGACTCTTTACGTTGTTTCACCAACTTCTGAAGCATCTTCGTTTCATCTTCCTCTGTCATTTCCTTACCGGCTTCACTTGTTTTAGCAAGAAGGATAGCAGATTTGATAGCGCGTAAGGCACGAAGTTTAGCTTCATCCTTAGCCAACATTGCGGCCTTTAATTCAGGCATTATTTTTTGCTCGAGAGACATGGTATACTTTATTAAAGATTAATCAACGCGATCGTGTAAGAAAGAATTATTTGCACGTATCTCAGGTTTACGGTCAGCATCATCAACAGATAATGTAAGACGAGAAACACTAGAATCGGCTGAATTCGGAACATTCTCTAAACGAACATTACGACGTTTGTAAGCAGGTTCTTTCTCAAGATCTGAAATACCATTAGGCGAATTCATTTTATAGCTTAGTTCTTTCAAACGCATGATACGCTCACGTGAACGACGGAACATTTCTTGCTCAGGAGTTAAAACTTCCTCCTTCGTTTCGTTTTCAATAATTCTGCTTTCCTCTTCGTCTTTCAAAGCGATAGCTTCAGCTTCCATTCTGAAATTGAATACATCGTTATCATTCGAAGCAACAACAGGCTCATTCTCAACTTCAAAATTCATCTCTTCAGTTGAATCGTTATTAATCTCGATAGTAGGGAAATCTGAATCAAGATTAAAAATCACTTTCTCAGAAGACTCAGGAGAGAAAGAAACAACTTCATCAACTGAAGGTGTTACTTCATCGCGAACGATTAAAACCGGTTCCATAGCATCAACTACTTCCGGCTCAATAGCTATTTTCTCTTCAACGCGAGGAGTCGTAACTTCTGTTAAAGAAGTGGCAACAGCAGCATTTTTATCATCCTCGAGTTTAAAAACCACTTTCTCAGGCTTACGTTGCTCAGAAGCAACTTGCTGATTTGTTTTAAATCCTGTAGCAATAATTGTAACTCCTACTTTATCACCCAAAGTAGCATCGTTACCAATACCCATGATAATTTCAGCTGATTGTCCTGCTTGTGCTTGAATGAAATCATTGATCTCACCTACTTCATCCATTGTAACTTCAGTATTACCACTTGTAATATTTAAGAGGATGTAGCGAGCGCCTTCAATATGATTGTCATTTAACAATGGAGAATCAAGAGCAAGTTCTGCAGCACGTACAGCGCGGTTATCGCCTTCGGCAGAAGCAGAACCCATAATTGCAACACCACTGTCTTTCATAACGGTTTGGATATCCGCAAAATCGACATTGATATGCATTGTATTCGTGATAACCTCAGCGATACTTTTAGCAGCAACTGATAGTACATCATCTGCATGTCCGAAAGCCTTGCTTAAGTTAAGGTTGCCATAAATTTCACGTAACTTATCATTACAGATGATTAACAAAGCATCAACATTACCTTTCAATTGTTCGATACCAAGTTCAGCTTGTTGTTTACGTTTACGTCCTTCAAAAGCGAAAGGAACAGTAACAATACCAACTGTAAGAATTCCTAATTCGCGAGCGATACCTGCGATGATTGGAGCAGCTCCTGTTCCTGTTCCGCCGCCCATACCTGCGGTAACAAACACCATGCTTGTATTATCACTCAATAAATTTCTTAATTCATCTACGTTTTCGATAGCTGCATTTTTTCCTACTTCAGGAATAGCACCTGCTCCGCGACCTTGAGTAAGCCCCGGTCCAAGTTGAATTTTAGTAGGTACCGGGCTCACCTGTAATGCTTGTGCATCGGTGTTACAAACAAGGAAATCAACTCCCTTGATACCCATACGGTACATGTGGTTAACAGCGTTGCTGCCGCCTCCACCAACACCAATCACTTTGATGGTAGGTGTTACGTCCTTCGAAAGATCTAGTTGAAATAGAGAAGGATGCTGATTTAGGTTTTCTGGCTGAATCATGATTATGTTGGTTTTTTTATTTTCTGGTTATAATTGATAAAATGGCACTAAAATTAATTTTACATTGTCGGATCATCATCTTCATCACTGATGGTATTCTTGAAGATATCGAACCATCTTCCTTTCTTTCGCGTTGGCTCTGATGTTTCAGTCTTTTCAGATGGTTTTAGTGTGTTCTTCGCTCTTCTCATTTCGCGTTCAACATCTTGAAGACCTTTTATTACCAAACCGACTCCGGTTGCATACATCGGACTTTTCACTTCGTCCATTCCCTTACCCAAATGTTCATTCGGATAACCGATTCGGGTATCCATACCCGTTATATATTCTACTAGTTGAGTAACATGTTTAAGTTGAGATCCTCCTCCTGTGATTACGATTCCGGCGATTAACTTCTTCTCGAAACCTGAACTTTTAATTTCATAATACACATTCTCGATGATCTCTTCCATTCTTGCCTGGATGATAGCAGCAAGATTTTTCACAGAAATCTCTTTCGGCTCACGTCCGCGTAATCCCGGAATTGAAACGATTTCATTTTCCTTCATTTGTTTTGCCAATGCCGAACCAAATTTCACTTTCAGCAGTTCAGCTTGGTTACGGATGATAGAACAACCTTCTTTAATATCATCAGTAATCACATTACCGCCAAAAGGAATTACGGCAGTATGGCGAATAATTCCATCTTGAAAAATTGCAACATCAGTAGTACCACCACCGATATCTACTAATACAACACCGGCTTCTTTTTCTTCTTCCGTAAGAACAGCTTCAGCAGACGCCAAAGGTTCAAGGATTAAGTCAACCGTTTTCAATCCTGCTTTAGAAACGCATTTTTGAATATTGTTAGCGGCAGTAATCAAACCGGTAATGATATGACAATTTGCTTCGAGTCGAATACCGGACATGCCGATAGGATCTTTAATCCCCTGTTCGTTATCTACGATAAACTCTTGCGGAATCACATGGATGATTTCTTCTCCCGGAGGCATCGCTAAGCGATACATATCTTCGGTAATACTATCGATATCCGATTGGCCGATTTCGTCGACGGTGCTGTTACGAGTAATCATACCACGGTGCTGCATACTTTTGATATGCTGGCCCGCAATACCCACGTGAACGTCGCTGATTTCAACACCTGAAATCGCTTCCGCTTCAGCAACGGCTTCTTTAATGGAAGCTACCGTTTTCTCGATGTTAGCCACCATGCCGCGCATCACTCCCAACGACTCGGAACGTCCTTTACCGAGAATTTCTACTTTCCCGAATTCATTACGACGACCAACAATCGCAGCAATTTTAGTTGTACCGATATCCAACCCGACGATAATCCCTGTATGTTCCATTTACAAATTAATTTTTCGTGCAGACCACCTGATTGCGGAACTTAAGGTTGATCACACTGTAATTATTCCAACCGGTTTTACTGAGACCTTCTTTGTAGAAAATCATCAGTCTCCGGAATTTATCCTGAAGATCTATGGTGTCGCCCAACAACACTCGATGGTTGCCGACACGCGGAATTAACTCTAACTCTTGGTGTTCGTTCACATAAATCTGTTCTGTGTTTGCAGTCCAGAAAGTATCGGCCTCAACAAACTTCGCCAATGCATACACCTGATTGATCGTACGCGGAATCATCAATGAATCATTCTTCAAAGAATCATCCGTAAGCACCGGAGTAGTAATTTTCATCTCGGTGTAAGTATTGTAGATATACCCATTGGCAACAATAACCGGAGGAGTGTATTTATCCGAAACCGGCATAAATTCACCCTTCTTGTCGATATAAAATTGCTCGTCGTGCATGTTTACAATTCTTACGATCGGATCCCTTTGCCAAACGTCGGCATGTAGGTTTCCATCAATCGATGAATATACTTCAGCTCTCTCTACGAAAGGGTTGGTTAGAATAATTTTTTCTAACAGTGAAGTGTTGATGGAACCGAGTGCTTTTCCCTCTACTTTTCCCTTGCTGTTGATGAGTTGAATGATGTCAGTATTATCAATAAAATCATGCGATACAGACTCATCAATATCGATTGTAATTTTCTTGCATAACAACTGCTCTTGACGCTGATTTACAAAGCCCAACAATACAATCATTCCGATTGCAGTGATGATCCATGTACTCAGAATCAATATCGATTTTACTTTCGGTTTTAGTTCCATTATGCTGAAAGTAATTGCGCAATTGGTTTCACTAATTGATCGATATCACCAGCTCCAAGTGTTAATAACACTTGTGGTTTTTCATTTTGTAGTTTTATTAACAAGTCTTCTCTCGACAATAAATGCTTATCGGCGATAGAAACTTTGTCTAAAATCATTTGAGAATTCACTCCCGGAATCGGCTTTTCGCGTGCCGGATAAAGCTCGATCATGTACAACGTATCTAACAAGCTTAAACTTTCTGCAAAGCCATCGGCAAAGTCGCGCGTGCGACTAAAAAGATGCGGTTGAAAGATCCCTGCAATCTTTTTATTCGGATATAATTCTCTTGCCGACGAAATCGCAGCCCTCAATTCTTCAGGGTGATGAGCGTAATCGTCGATGTAAACTATATTATCATTTTTCACATGCACTTCAAATCGGCGTTGTGCTCCTTTGAATGATGCGAGTGCAACTTTCAGATAGGAAGGTTTAACACCACATTCTAATGCAAGTCCTGATGCAGCCACGGCATTTTCAATGTTATGTCGGCCTGGCAGCCCTAAAGTCAACCCTTCTATTTTTATTGATGGTGTTTCTAAAGTGAATTTATATGCACCATTTTCAACTCGAATATTATCCCCTCTAAAATCAGCCGCTTCGTTATCTTTTATCGAATAAGTCATTCTGCGACAAGCGGTATTTCCTACTTCCAATCCTTTTTTATGCAACAGCATTCCGTTTGGCTTCACTTGAGCAGCGAATGCACGGTATGTATTTTGCATTTCATTGGGATCGCCGTAGATATCGAGATGATCGGCATCCATCGATGTGATGATAGCCAACTCAGGGAACAAGGTTAAGAAGGAACGATCAAATTCATCGGCTTCCACAACCACTTTATGATCGGGCTTCGATGAATCGCCAATTAAAAGGTTCGATCCGAAGTTAGTACTGATACCTCCTAAAAATGCCGAGCAATTCATTCCCGCAGAATGGAGAATATGTGCTAATAAAGTTGATGTTGTTGTTTTCCCATGAGTACCTGCTACTGCCAAAGTAAAATGATCGGCAGTTAACATTCCTAATACTTTTGATCGTTTTGCAATTTCATATCCGTTCGTTTTAAAGAAAGCGAGTTCACTATGATCGGCAGGAACAGCAGGAGTTAGGATAACAAGAACTTGCGACTTATTATCGAGATTTCGAACAGTCACAGGAATACGATTCACATCATCGTCGAAATGAATTTCAATTCCTTCATCTGACAATGCTTGCGTTAACGGAGTCGGAGTTTTGTCGTATCCCGAAACTGATTTGCCATCAGCTTTGAAGTAACGCGCAAGCGCACTCATGCCTATACCTCCTATTCCTAGGAGATAAACATAACGTATATGCTGCATGCTGTTCTTCATTTTATTTTCTTGCGAGGCGCAAAACTTCTTTTGCAATTTGTTGCGCAGCATCCGGACGAGCCATCACTGCTATATTGTCACTTAAACTTTTTCTTTGAGATGCATTTGCAATTAAATCCAATGCATTGTTTACCAATTTCGTTGATGCTTCACTATCATTCACCAACAATGCCGCATTTCTTTCTACTAATGCAATGCAATTTTTTGTTTGATGATCTTCGGCAGCAGTAGGAAGTGGAACTAGAATGGCTGGTTTTTTAACAATGCACAATTCAGAAACTGTACTTGCTCCCGCCCTAGCAACCACTACATCGGCAGCAGCATAAGCAAGATCCATTTTACTGATAAAATCAAAAGCGTGCAAAGATGTTACATTTAATGATTCAACAGCTTCTTTTGCCTCAGAAAAAAACAATTTTCCTGTTTGCCAAATCAACTGAACACCTGCATCATTTATTTGCTTTAATCCTGCTTTCATCGCTCTGTTAATACTTCGCGCTCCTTGGCTTCCTCCGACAACTAACAATGTTGGTTTTTCGGGATCAAGACCAAAGAATCTACAGGCTTCTAATTTCTTACCATCAATATGCTTGATGTCTTCGCGGACAGGATTTCCTGTAAAAATAATTTTATCGGCTTCAAAGAAGCGATCCATGTTTTCATAAGCAACACATACTTTCGCCGCTTTCTTCGAAAGAATTTTATTCGTGATACCGGGATAAGAATTTTGCTCTTGAATTAATGTTGGCACTCCCTTACGTGATGCAGTAAAAAGCATTGGTCCGCTGGCATAGCCACCTACTCCAACAGCTACATCGGGATTAAAATTCTTCATTACAGAACCTGCTTTATTCAAGCTCTTCAAAAGTTTGAAAGGAAACGACAAATTATCAAGCGACAATTCTCTTTTAATTCCTGCAATTGGTAATCCTTCAATTTTATATCCGGCAGCAGGAACTTTTTCCATTTCCATTTTGCCTTCTGCGCCTACAAATAAAATCTCGATTGAAGGATTTAATGCCTTCAATGCGTTTGCAATAGCAATAGCAGGAAAGATATGTCCTCCTGTACCACCACCGCTGATGATTACCTTTATGTTATTAGGCGACTGCAACTTCTGCTGTTTTATTAGTTACTTTTTTATCAATCTCACTACTTACACTTAAAATAATTCCGATGGCAAAGCTGGTAAACCAAATTGATGTACCACCCATACTTAACATCGGCAGAGGCTGCCCTGTAACAGGGAAGATATGCACTGCAACAGCCATATTTATCAATGCTTGAAACACTAAGCTAAATGCGCAACCAATGGTAATCATTGCAGCGAAAGCTCTTTCGGTCCGACGAACAATTTGAATTGCTCGATAGAAGAGCATTAGATAAAGTAGCACAACGAAACAACCACCGGCAAGACCATACTCTTCGATGATGATAGCGAAGATGAAATCGGAATAAGGATGCGGCAAGAAATTTCTTTGAGCACTTTGTCCGGGACCTTTTCCGAAAATTCCACCGGTAGCAATTGCAATCTTTGCTTGTTGCACTTGGTAGTCACCTTCGTCGGTACTTTTTTTTGACCTAAAATTTTCAATACGAGAACCCCAAGTACTAATACGACCATTATATCCTACCAACTTAGCGATGCCGATGAACAAGGCAAAGGCTAATACGGCAGTACCTAATAAACCGAAAATAAATTTCAGCGGAACTCTACCAATAAACATCAACACCATCGAAGTAGAAAACAATACTGCTGCTGTAGAGAAGTTAGCAGGAAGAATTAATCCGCAAACAATAAACACCGGAATCACGATAGGGACAAACGAAGCTTTAAAGTCGTTGATCGACTCTTGCTTTTTTGAAATCAATCGAGCTAAATACAAGATCAACGACAACTTTGCTAAATCGGAAGTTTGAAACGACAAACCGATAATGGGTAAAGTAATCCAACGATTTGCATCATTGATATTCGTACCCATAAATAGTGTTAGAATAAGCAAAGGCACTGTAATAATAAATGCCAACCTGGCGAATCTGGCATAAACAGTATATGATGCTAAATGGAACATATACATTAGTCCGAAACCGAATGCTAAAATGAAAGCATGTTTCAGAATATAATACTCTGTATTCCCCGACTGATATTTATAAGCCAGCGTGCCGGTAGAACTATATACCGCCAGCGTGCTTATAAACGACAACAGAATTACTATCAGCCAGATAGTTCTGTCGCCTTTAAAGTGTGTCTCGAGCCAGGTCATTTTTATAACTGATGAATTGAACTATATACTATAAACCAAACAACTTCAATTTTATTTTACAAAGCGCGAACTGCTGCTTTGAATTTACGTCCGCGGTCTTCATAATTCTCGAATAAATCGAAAGAAGCGCAGCACGGAGACAATAAAACTGTATCTCCTTTCTTACCTAAACGGTAAGCAGCTTGAACAGCCTCTTCTGCAGAACCAGCTTCAACTATTACCGGAACTACATCTTTAAATGCTTCGATTAATTTCATATTATCGACTCCCATGCAGACAAGAGCTTTCACTCTCGACTTCACCAACTCAGAAATCATATCATAATCGTTTCCTTTATCTACTCCACCTGCAATCCATACAATAGGATTTTGAATACTCTCTAGAGCATACCAAGTAGAATTGACATTCGTTGCTTTTGAGTCATTAATAAAGTCGATACCATGAACAGTATTAACAAATTCGAGGCGGTGTTCAATGTTTTCGAAATCAGAGAAGCTCTCGCGAACTACATCTTTACGTATATCAAGTATACGAGAAGCGATTCCTGAAGCCATTGAATTGTACAAGTTGTGTTTACCTTGTAAAGCCAGATCGTGAATAGACATATTGAGTTGTTGGTTATTGGTTTGAATGTATAGTTGTTCGTCTTCTACCCATGCGCTCATTCCTTCTTTCTTATAAATTGAAAAAGGGAAAAGTTGCATTCCGGGATTTAACTTGGCGATTTCTTTCATCGTAAGCTCGTCATCTGCGCAATAGATAAATGCATCTGCAGCAGTTTGATTTTGCAAAATCCTGAATTTAGAATCGACATAATTCTGTAATTGGTATTCGTAACGATCGAGGTGATCGGGAGTAATATTTGTAAGGATGCCGATATCTGCTTTGAATTCATAACATCCATCAAGTTGAAAACTGCTCAACTCAAGAACATAATGATCAAAATTTTCTTCAGCCACTTGACGAGCGAAACTCTTTCCAACATTTCCTCCGAGGCCAACATTCATTCCTGCTTTTTGCAGAATATGATATGTAAGCATGGTAGTAGTTGTTTTACCGTTCGTTCCTGTAATCGCAATAATTTTTGCATCTGTATATCGAGCAGCGAACTCGATTTCAGAAATAATTTTTATTCCTTGTTCTTTAGCTTTCTTTACAAGAGGAGCTTTATCAGGAATACCCGGACTTTTTATAATCTCGCTTGCACTTAAAATTTCAGACTCGGTATGGCTACCTTCTTCGAAGCGAATATCTCTCGACACCAATTCTTTTTTGTACTTCTCTGCAATTTTTCCTGCATCCGAAACGAATACTTCCATGCCCAATTTCTGAGCAAGAACAGCCGATCCAACGCCACTTTCAGCGGCACCCAGGATTACTATTTTTTTTGAAGTATTCATTTAATATTTTTCTTTTTTGATTAACGTAATTTCAATGTAGCTACGCTAAGTACTGCAAGCATAATTCCGATGATCCAAAAGCGCGTAACGATTTTCGCTTCGTGGTATCCTAACTTTTGGTAATGGTGATGTAAAGGAGACATCTTTAATATCCTTCTTCCTTCACCATACTTCTTTTTCGTGTATTTGAAATAACTTACCTGCATCATTACAGATAAATTTTCAACCAAGAAGATTCCGCAGATAATTGGAATCAACAATTCCTTACGTACTGCTATAGCGAAAACGGCTATAATTCCTCCTATCGCTAAACTTCCTGTATCACCCATAAACACTTGAGCCGGATATGAATTATACCAGAGGAAACCAACAGTTGCACCAACAAATGCGCTCATGAAAACCATTAGCTCACCCGTATTCGGGATATACATAATGTTCAAGTAATTCGCGAAAACTGTATTACCCGATACATAAGCGAAGATTGCCAATGTGGTACCTATAATAGCAGAAGTACCTGTTGCTAATCCGTCAATACCATCAGTAATATTGGCTCCATTAGAAACAGCAGTAATAATGAAAGTAACAATTGCAATAAACAAGATTGGCAAAAGCCATTTTGCATTATCTCCTGACCAACTAATTAAGTTAGCATAATCGAATTCATTGTTTTTGAAGAAAGGAATTGTTGTTTTTGTTGACTTAACATTTTCACCCGAAAACAACACTCCTTCTTTATTTCTAATTTGATCAATCAAATTTTCATTTTGAGATACTACAAGTTGAGTATTGGTAGCTTTTTCACGAACAGTAACATTCGGATTAAAATAAAGTATTGATCCGATGATTATTCCTAATCCAACTTGCCCGATTAATTTTGACTTTGCACGTAACCCTTCTTTATCTTTTTTGTATACTTTGATATAATCATCGAGGAAACCAATGAACCCTAGCCAAAGTGTACTAATGATCATAATTACGATATATACGTTATCGAGTTTAGTAAACAGAATTGTTGGAATTAAAATCGCTGATATAATGATCAACCCTCCCATGGTAGGAGTCCCTTGTTTTTCTTTTTGCCCTTCTAGTCCTAAGTCGCGAATCGTCTCACCTACTTGCATACGCAATAACAAGGCAATAATTCTTTTTCCCAACAACATAGTAATCACCAATGATGTGATGATAGCCATTGCAGCGCGGAAGGAAAGGAAACGAAATACTCCGGCACCCGGGAAATCGTAAACTCTATCTAGATATGAGAATAAATAATATAACATATGATCAACTTAATTGGAAGGATTCAGCTAAAATCTGTTTGTCGTCGAAAGGATATTTCACTCCTTTAATTTCTTGATACTTTTCGTGTCCCTTGCCGGCTAATAAGATTATATCTCCGGGTTGAGCTAGCGCCACTGCTGTTCTAACAGCTTCTTTGCGATCGGTAATCGCTAATGATTTTCTATAATACTGAGGCGGAACGCCTTCCTTCATTTGCGCAATAATACTTTCAGGATCTTCACTTCTAGGATTGTCGGACGTGAGAATAACTTTATCACTGTACTCGCAAGCAATAGCCGACATTTGCGGACGCTTTCCTGCATCACGATCACCACCACATCCTATAATTGTAATTACCTTTTCGTTTCCTGTTCGGATATCCTTAATCGTTAGTAATACATTTTGCAAAGCATCAGGAGTATGAGCATAATCTACAATTCCGAAGATTCCATTTTCAGAAGTAATGTATTCGAAACGTCCATCAGGAGGAGTTAAGCCACTTAATGCTGTAAGGACATTTAACTTTTCTTCGCCGCACAACAATGCTGTTGCATAAACACCTAAAAGATTATAGGCGTTAAAGCTTCCTACAAGTCGACATAAAACATCGTTACCGTCGATATTTAGCATCAATCCCGTGAAAGTATTTTCAAGAACTTTCACTTTAAAATCAGCTACTCCTTTTTGAGAAAAAGTTTTTACCGATGCTTTCGTATTTTGAACCATAATCTTATGGTTTCTATCATCGGCATTCACTAATGCAAAGGCATTTTCTCCCAGCACATCGAAGAACCCTTTTTTAGCACGGATATATTCGTCGAATGTTTTATGATAATCTAAATGATCGCGAGTAATATTTGTAAATAGTCCGCCGGCAAATTCGAGTCCTGCCACACGTTGTTGAACTACTGCGTGAGAACTAACTTCCATGAAGCAATACTGACAGCCTGCATCAACCATTTTCGACAACAATTCATTCAACTGCAAAGGATCCGGAGTTGTATGAGTTGAAGGGATTTCAATATCACCTATTAGGTTACGAACAGTACTTAACATACCGCATGTATATCCAAGTCGTGTGAATAAAGAATGCAACAATGTTACTGTAGTCGTTTTACCGTTAGTACCTGTAACACCAATCAGTTTTAATTTAGTAGAAGGTTGATCAAAAAAGTTAGAACAAATTAAGGCCAGTGCATTTGCTGCATCACGAACACGAACATAAGTAATCCCCGACTGAATTGTCGAAGGCATTTCTTCACAAATGATAGCAACAGCACCTTTTGAAATTACATCATCAATAAACTGATGTCCGTCGCTTTTCGTTCCACGCACAGCAACAAAAAGGCAACCCTCACTCACTTTACGTGAATCAAAAGCAACAGAGTGAATCATCACGGAAGTATTTCCCGCGACTTCTTCAATTCCTGTTTTATATAGTATGTCTTTAAGCGCTTTCATCAACTTAATTCGATAACAATTTGTTTGCCCTTTTCAATTTTTTGTCCTGCTTGAATAGACTGACGCATTACTGTTCCACGTCCCACAGGTTTTACTATTAAACCTTGCCCTTCGAGTAAATACATAGCATCACGCAATCCCATGCCAACTACATTAGGAACTTTACTATCTGTTATTTCAATAGCTTTAAGTGATTGATTATTCCATCCTGCCGAAGGAGTTTCAACCGGCAGTGATAAATTTTTTACTGCAATAGAGGTTGGATTACTTCTTCCTGATTTAAACAAAGGATTACCTGCGTAAGTAGAATCAGGATAACGTTGTAATTCGTCGTGCATATCAACATTCAATGCATACACTTTATCGGCGATTTCTTTAAACACCGGACAAGCAACCGAAGCACCATAATAAGCACCTTTACTTGGAGCATAAATCACAACGATACAACTATAGCGTGGCTTATCAGCAGGGAAATATCCGCAGAAGGAAGCTTGATAATTTTGTTTATTAAAACCTAATGCACCATTCGCAATTTGAGCAGTTCCTGTTTTACCAGCGATAGTATATTGAGCATGCTTGATATGAGAAGCTGTTCCTGTTTTAACAACTTCCTCTAACATTATTTTAGCTTTGGCAATAGTTGCTTGAGAGCAAATTGAATCAGCAATTACTTTCGATTTAAACGTTTTTACAAGAGTTCCTTTATTGCGAATTTCTTTAACGAATAAAGGTTGAATCATTTTACCGTTGTTTGCAACAGCATTATAAAAAGTAAGGATTTGCATTGGCGACAATTGAGTTTCATAACCAATTGACATCAAAGGCAATGACAATCCCGACCATGTTTTATTCTTAGTGTCTTTAATTTTAATTTTATTCGCGCCTTGGATTTGAATTCCCAAATCATCATCAATATGCAATTTCTTTAAGCCATCGATAAAAGCTTGAGGATTTTTCTGGTACGACTTTACTATTGCTGAAGCAACACTCACATTCGAAGAATGAGCAAAAGCATCCTTCACAGAAATTTTCGCCGGCAGACCCTCGTGAGAATCATGCATTGTATAAGAACCAAAATTATGAACGCCACCATAGCTATCGATGATATCTTCTGGAGCAAGGTATCCATCCTCCATAGCCACCATATAAGATGCAAGTTTAAAAGTAGAACCCGGCTCAGCAGCTTGACTGATAGCGAAGTTTAACACTTCATCATAAGTATCTTCACCCGTTTTCTTAAGATTCGCTATCGCTTTAATTTCACCTGTGGCTACCTCCATTAAAATAGCGCAACCCATATCAGCACCTTGCATACTTAACTGCTTCATCAAAGCATTCTCTGCAACATCTTGAATATTTAAGTCGATAGTAGTAACAACATCACTACCATCCATCGGTTCAATTTCATTATCATTATTTACAGGCTTCCATACATTTCCTGCAATACGTTGCATTAAACGTTTTCCTTTTGTTCCTTGTAAATAATTATTGAAAGCGCCTTCGATACCCACCGGAGTAACATCTTTATTATCGAGTTTATATCCGATAGTACGAGAAGCGAGATTTTTAAATGGTTTCTCACGACGACTTAACTGCGTAATAATTAATCCGCCTTTATTTTTTCCCAAACGGAAAATCGGGAAAGTACGAATAGCCTTTTGCTCTTTAAACGAGATATTACGCTTCAATAAAAAATAATGATTTTTATCGCGACGAGCTTCACGCAAAATACGTTTATATTCAGCTTTCGATTTATCCTTAAAGAGCGCACTTAAAGAAAATGCTAATGGATCAACGTTATCATTGAAAACAGCAGCCTTTAATCCCGCAGGCATTAAATCAACATGAACATCATAACGAGGAAGAGAAGTAGCTAGCAACGAACCATCACACGCATAAATATTTCCGCGCATTGGTTCGATATTGTAATATCTTAATGTTAAGCTATCTTGCTTGCGCTTCCAATAGTCGCCCTCAACAAATTGCAGTCGACCCACCTGAACAATAATGGCCAGCGCGAAAAGAATAAACCCTATAAACACAAGGTATACTCTCCAAAGAATATCTTTTTTCTTCTCGGCCATTGGGTTAGAAAAATTCGGTTTGTTGGTTGGTGGTTGATTGATTGTTTACTAGGCACTCGTTTTCGATTACTCCTCGCTATTTTCTTTCTTCTTTCGGATTACAATTTTTTTCGGAGCGACAGTTGATTCTTTCAATCCGTAATTTTTAATTGTATTCGCGACTTCAGACAATTTACTTTTATACATTAACTCTGATTTCCCCGTAATGAACTCAGAGCGCAACTCTTTTAATTCTTTTTCAGTTTTATCGATTTCGCGAACTGTCTTTTCTACTGTGTAAGTATTCCAGATATAAAACATGGCAAGCACAACCAGAAACATTACATAAGGCATATAATTCACTACCGACTCGCGATTAAAAAGATTAAAAACATTTAATGCTTTAATAATCTTTCCGGCAGGATTCGTGCCTGCATCACCTGAGCGCTTCGAAGACTTTGTCTCCGGCGCTTTAGGTTCTTCCTGCTGACTACGAACTTTATTCATATCCTTTCTGCTACTCTTAGTTTTGCGCTACGTGAACGCGGATTCGATTTCACTTCTTCCTCATCGGCCTCAACAGGTTTTTTATTTACCGGCTTTAGCTTCAGTCCTACTATATTTCCGAAAAGATCTTTTTTCAAATCACCATCGGTATTACCTGTATTCACCAGGTTTTTTACTAATCTATCTTCGAGAGAATGGTAACTCATCACTACCAATCTTCCTTCGGGTTTTAACAAATCGGCTGCTTGCATCAACATCGACTTCAACACATCCAGCTCTTCATTCACTTCAATTCTCAGTGCTTGAAATAGCTGAGCATAGAAGGTAGTTTCCTTTGCTCTTGGCGCTGCTGCTGAAGCTATTTTCTTCAACTCATCAACAGTTTCTATCGGAGCATTAACTCTAGCTTGAACTATGAGATAAGCTAAGCGACGAGCATTATTCAACTCACCGTATTCGCGAAACACCTTAATCAACGACAACTCATCGTAGTTATTTAGGATATCCCTCGCCGTTAGATCGCCACGTTGATCCATTCTCATATCGAGTGAAGCATTAAAGCGAATTGAAAATCCGCGTTCCGCTTCGTCGAACTGATGAGAAGAAACACCCAAATCAGCTAATAACCCATCAATTTCAAAGACCCCTATTTCATTGAGACGCTCTTTCAGATTTCGGAAGTTGTCGTGTATCAACAAAAACCTTTTATCATCAGGTGCATTCGCCAATGCATCATTATCTTGATCGAAAGCAATCAATCTGCCTTCATTTAATTTTTCTAGAATCGCTTTGGAATGCCCTCCTCCGCCAAACGTTACATCCACATAAACACCGCCCTGCTTCAGGTTTAAACCCTCAACACAGAGGTCACGCATCACGGGTTCATGATACGCCACTATCTGCTCCTCCCTTGTTTAGCTTACCCATCACCTTTTCACCTAATTCGGAAATATCATCAGGCTCAGAAGAAATCATCTCTTTGTATTTTTCCTTCGACCAGATTTCAATCTTAGATCCGAAGGCAGATAACATTACTTCTTTATCGATGCCGGCATGCTCACACAAAGTCTTCGGCAACAAAATCCTTCCTGCCGCATCCAATTCAATTTCTGTAGCACCTCTGAAAAACCAACGTGCATACAAACGATTGTCTTTAACATCCAGATTTAACTTGTTAACCTCGGCACTAGCCTTGATCCACTCATCCATAGGATATAAATGGAGACAGTTTTCATAGCCGCGGTTTACCACGAATTTCTCGGCTGCTTCCGGCGACACCTTCTTGCGGATAGCCGACGGCAAACTCAAACGCCCTTTGGCGTCAAGCTTACATTCATATTCTCCTAAGAATTGTGTCATGGTTTGCATTTTTCCGAATACTACCCACCGGGGGCATTCGGGATGTAAAAATAATGCAATTTCTCCCACTTTATACCACTTTCTCCCACTTTGTTAAAAACTTTTCGGCCGGCAGGGATTTCCGACCCACAAATAATTAAGCTGACTAATGCTCATTTTAGCAGCTTTTAATACCACAAAACTAGACTCGATTTTACTTGTATCTTGCTGTTTTTAAATTAAATACGAACAACCTAGGGTTAATAACAATCAGGCAATTTCAACCAATTTCCCCCCTTATTTTCCTCCCACCAATTGACCAAAAAGACTAAAATCCGCTTCCGCATTTTCCCACAAAAGGAAAAATTGGGCGACTTCAACAAAAAGCTCTGTCTTTCAATAATATACGTTATTATTTATGGAATTTTCAAAAAAAAGCATCTCCCACTTCGCCACACCAAAAGCTGTACGATTTTCAGAAAATCGCTTCATTTTTACCACTCAACCCCGATTTTTTGCGCTGTTACTGATGAAGTACTTATTTTTACAACGTATGACATCAGTACCGGAAAAGAAGTTTATTGATATTGAAGAGGTAATAAAGAGTAAAAACCCGCAATTATTAAAGGTTTTACCACGATTCATTGTATCTTATATTAAGCGCATAGTTCATGAAGATCATGTAAACGAATTCATTCGAATTCATGGCCACAAAACTTCCTTCGAATTTGTTGATGCTATTATTGAGGAATTTAAGCCTGTTGTTACTTATAGTGGACTAGAGAATTTACCTGCGTCAGGCGGAGCCGTAGTAGCAGCAAATCACCCTTTGGGTGGACTCGACGCAATGGCTTTGATGAACGCCGTCGGACAAAAACGTCGCGATATCAAGTTTATCGTGAATGATGTACTCCTAAATATTAAAAATTTTGAGAGTGAATTTATTGGTGTAAACAAGCACGGGAAAAACAGTTCACAGACGCTTGATTTAATCGACTCTTATTATAATTCCGAACAATTAGTATTAATATTTCCGGCGGGATTAGTTTCGCGAAAACAAGAAAAAGGGATTATTAAAGACCTTGAATGGAAGAAAAGTTTTATCGTAAAAGCGAAGAAATTTAAAAAAGACATTATCCCCGTTCATATTTCAGGCAACAACTCGAATTTCTTTTATAATCTGGCAAAACTTCGTCAGAAAGTTGGCATTAAAGCTAATATTGAAATGTTTTATTTGATGGACGAAATGTATCATCAAAAAGACAAAGAAATACATATCACCTTTGGCAAACCCATTAGTTATACGGTGTTTACCAATAAGTTCAGTGATCAAGTGTGGGCACAAAAAGTCAAATCGCATATCTACTCTCTAGTTGATGGAAAGCCCTCAGTCGATTTCCATTGAACTGATATTAATCTTTAAAATAGTTTACCCCGTTTTTTAGATTATCTTTGATTAACAACACCAACTAGAATAGCGAGAAAAGGCTCTTAAAATATGAAACCGGTTATTGATCCAATATCGACCCATTTGATCGAAAGCGAATTAACAGCTGATCGTTTTATACGCACATCTAATAATGGCTCCAACAAATTATATATAATTAATTTCCACAATGCTCCTCATACTTTAAGAGAGATTGGTCGCTTGCGCGAAGTCACTTTTAGAGAAGCGGGCGGTGGTACCGGACTCGACTGTGACCTTGATGAATTCGATACTTGCGAAAAGTGTTATGAGCAACTTATCGTTTGGAATCCCGAGGACAAAGAAATTGTTGGAGGATACCGATTTATCTGTTGCGGCGATGCAGGAAAAGATGCCAATGGCAGATATTTACTAGCTACGTCTGAGCTTTTTAACTTCTCTGAGAAGTTCATCAATGAATATATGCCTTACACGATAGAGCTTGGCCGTTCATTCGTTCAACCTAAATACCAACCTCGTCCGGAGAACAGAAAAGGCTTATTTTCTCTCGATAATTTATGGGACGGACTAGGTGCAATTCATGTCGATTATCCCAACATTCGCTATTTCTTCGGAAAGGTGACTATGTACCGTCATTTTAACTCGGAAGCACGCGATATGATCTTGCATTTTATGCAACATTACTTTAACGATCCCGATAAATTAGTAACACCGATTCATTCTCTGGAGATCACTCACGATATGACAGCTTTTGAGAGTGAAATCAAGGGATTAGACTACAAAGAAGGACATAGAATCCTAAACCAAAACGTACGTGCTCGAGGTGAAAATATTCCTCCGTTAGTAAATGCATACATGAATCTTTCTCCAACTATGCGATCGTTCGGCACTGCATTAAATGATCACTTCGGAGAGGTTGAAGAAACCGGAATATTGGTTAAACTCGACGATATTTACGACTCTAAAAAAGAGCGACACATTAAAACCTACCAAAAAGGAGTTTAACTCCGTTAATCATGAACGCCACTTTTGTAAAAAGTTCAGCTAAACTCGACCAGCTTCCTCCCGTAAACAAACCCGAATTTGCATTTATCGGCCGAAGTAACGTAGGTAAATCATCGCTTATCAATATGTTAACCGCGGTTAAAGGGTTAGCGAAGACATCGGGTAGTCCGGGGAAAACCCAAACTATTAACCACTTTATAATCGACGATAGCTGGTACTTGGTAGATTTACCCGGTTATGGCTTTGCCAAAGTTTCGCAAACTACGCGCGATGAATGGGAAGGATTGATGAAAAGATACCTGACCACACGCGAAAATTTGATGAATGCCTTTGTATTGATTGATCTTCGCTTAGAACCTCAAAAGAACGACCTCGATTTCATATCTTTCTTAGGAGAAAATGGAGTTCCATTCTCGATTGTATTCACGAAATCAGATAAATTGACGGCAAATCAAGTGAGAATTCACACTGAAAAATACAAAAACAAATTACTGGAGTTTTGGGAGGAATTACCTCCTATTTTCATCACTTCAGCAGAGAAAAGACTCGGAAAAGAGGAAGTACTGGATTACATAAAACAGTGCCTTCCCCTTTTCAATAATTAATTACTTCAGCACTTTCGCCATCTTCCCGAATTTCGCAGCAAAATCGCGCATTGCCTTTGTTGTAGGTGCGTCGTTGGTAGCTCGTTCGTAAGAATCGGCCATACTGGCTAAGGTTTCGTACATAAAAAACTGCATTTCTTCAACCGTCATTTCAGTTGTCCAAAGGTCAATTCTCATCGTGCTTTTCTCAGGTTTGTCCCACAAAGCCAACATGAAAGCTTTCGCATCTTTCTTTCCGTCTAATCCCGAATCCTCGGCAGACCAATCAATTGAAACCGGATGCTTCTCGGCATTAAGGCCTACGTTGATGCTGATATTCGATTGTTTTACTACTGTATTATCTGACATATTGCTGTCGCCCCGGCAAAGGAGCATTTTTTAGATTTATTCGGCAAAAATAAGGAATCCAAAATATATGGCATTTCTATGGCATCTTTTGCAACAGAAAGGAATCAAATTCGTTACCTTCGCATAGATTATAATCCTATGCCATTTAACCGTTTTCAAAAACTGTTGATTTGTCTGACGTTGTCGGTATCCCTTTTCGGCACCGGCGCCTTTGCTCAATTTACCAGAGGTTACCAAATGACCTTCGGCAAAAACAGAGTGCAGTACAATGATTTTTTGTGGACCTACTATCGATTTAAAAACTTCGATACGTACTACTATTTAGGAGGACAAGAACTTGCGCAATATACAGGCCGCGTGGCCGACAAAGAAATTGCTGAGATAGAGCAACTGTTCGACTATAGAATCAACGGAAGATTTCAATTCGTGATTTATAATAAGCTAAGCGACTTTAAACAAAGTAATATTGGACTAGAAGGCGAAGAAGCTAATACTAACACCGGCGGCTTAACGAAAATCATCGGAAGTAAAGTATTAATTTATTTTGATGGTGACTATCGCCATTTCAGAGAGCAAATCAGAGCAGGAGTAGCACAAGTGATGATTAATCAGTTGATGTATGGAGGAAGTATCAAAGATCGTTTGCAAAGTGCAGTATTATTAAATCTTCCCGATTGGTATGTTCAAGGATTGATCTCTTACGTTGCTAAAGGATGGACGATTGAAGACGATAACAGGATGCGCGACGGCATTAACACCGGACGCTATAAAAAATTCAATAGCTTAGCAGGCAATGAAGCTGTTTTTGCAGGACAATCACTTTGGAATTATGTTGTAGAAACATACGGAAGCTCATCAGTATCGAACTTAATTTATATGACACGCATCAATAGAAATATAGAAAGCGGATTTGTTTATGTTATCGGTTCACCGTTAAAAGAGCTCACCAGAAATTGGCTCGATTACTATCAACGTAATTATCTGAATGAAGATAAAAGTCGTTCTATTCCTTCGGGAAAGCCTGTAGTAACGGTAAAGAAACCAAATCGTACTGTAAGTCAAGTGAAAGTTAGTCCCGATGGAAATCAACTAGCCTACGTAGTAAATAACTTAGGAAAATATCGCGTTTACCTTTACGATATCAGAACACATAAACGTAAACGACTTGCAAAAGGAGGATATAAATCTGTAAATCAAAATATCGATAATAGTTTTCCTGTACTTGCATGGCATCCAACTGGAAGA
>ENA-UOWE01001936-UOWE01001936.1-activated-sludge-metagenome-genome-assembly--contig:-NODE-1936-length-23937-cov-41.341512_pt1 | contig 23937 bp, 19 predicted proteins | sample MGYA00249841_ERZ761562 | MGnify/ENA primary metagenome ERZ761562 (study PRJEB28883, sample SAMN05720200) | activated sludge metagenome | isolation source: Anaerobic digester | place: Japan... | reverse complement strand
CATTGCATCCCAATGTGTTATGGCTTCTTAGATTGGAAGTGTCGAACTCAGGAAAAACTCTATAAAACCGGCCATGGCCGCTGCCAATCCCGAAAATACGTTTTAAAAAAAGCGCCAAAATCCGGGCGGATCCTGGCGCGCGAGCGGGACTGGGGGCGGCATTTAGTCGGGCATGGCTTCGTCGGCGATGTCGCCGTTCATGTAGACGTTTTGGACGTCTTCAAGCTCCTCGATGGCCTCGATCATCTTGAGGATGGCGGTGGCCTGCGCTTTATCCGTCACCGGGGTCCACACCGTGGGCACAAAGTTGATGCCGGAATCCTCGGAGACTTTGTAGCCGGCGGCGGTGATTTTTTCGGAGACTTCGTTATAGACGTTGGGCGCGGTCAGGACTTCAAATTCCGTGCCTTCGTGGGTGACATCGTCCGCGCCTGCATCGAGCGCGATCTCGATGAGTTGATCCTCATCCACACCCTCGGCATCCACGAGGATTTGGCCGCGGCGCTGGAAGTTGCGTAGCACCTGATTGGAGCCGGCCAGCGTGGAGTTGTTGCGCTGCAAAACGTGGCGGACTTCAGCCACCGAGCGGTTGCGGTTGTCGGACAGGCAGAGAATAATCACGCCGACGCCGCCGGGGGCGTAGGTCTCAAACATGATTTCTTCGAGCGCGGCGCCTTGCAATTCGCCCGTGCCCTTTTTGATGGCCCGCTCAATATTGTCCGCCGGCATGTTCACGGCCTTGCACTTGGCCAGGATGGTGCGCAGGGTGATGTTGGAGGCTGGATCGCCGCCGCTGGCTTTGGCGGAAACCGTCAATTCCTTGGCCAGCTTGCTGAAGATCTTACCGCGCCGCGCATCGGCCGCGCCCTTCTTATGCTTGATGGTTGACCACTTGCTATGTCCACTCATACCTTGTCATGTCCTTCCTGCCGCAGGGACGACACCTTGCGTGCGCCACCCGCCGGCCGCCGGGGGAATGATTATTCCTCTTCTTCGGCTTGCTTGTTCTTCGCCGCTTCGGCAATGACTTTTTGCGCCACGTTGGAGGGCACAATGTCGTAGCGGTTGAAGCTGATTTCGAACGAGCCGCGCCCGCCGGTCATGGAACGCAGTTCCGAGGAGTATTTGAACACCTCGGCCTGCGGCACTTCGGCAACGATGACCTGCATGCCGTCTTCGGCATCCATGCCCATGATGCGGCCGCGCTTGTGGTTCAGGTCGCCGGTGCAATCGCCCATGAACTCCGCCGGAATGGTCACGCGGATGTTCATGATGGGCTCCAGGAGCACGGGCTTGGCCTTGGCCATGCCGTCCTTGAACGCGGTGCGGGCGGCGATTTTGAAGGCGATTTCGGAGCTGTCCACATCGTGGGAGCTACCGTCATAGACCGTGACCATGGTATTGACCACGGGATAGCCGGCCACCGCGCCGCGGGTCATGCCTTCCACCAAGCCCTTTTCGATTGCCGGGAGGAAATTGCGCGGGATGCTGGTGCCGACGATGCCGTCCACGAACCAATGCTCCACGCCGGGGCGCAGCGGCTCAATGCGCAGATAGACTTCGCCATATTGGCCGCGGCCGCCGGATTGCTTTTTGTGTTTGTAGTGGCCTTCGCCCTTGGTGGTGACGGTTTCGCGATAGGCCACCTTCGGCGTGCTGAGGGTCACTTCCACCTTGCTGCGCACCTTCATGCGCTCCATGGCCACGTCAATTTGCACGTCGCCCATGCCGGTGATGATCAGCTCGCGCGTTTCGTCGTTGCGCTGCACGTGGATGGTCGGATCGTCATCGGCAATGCGGCTCAAGCCTTGGCCGAGCTTGTCTTCATCGCCTTGGTTCTTGGGCATGACGGCGAACGAGGCCACGGGATTCGGGAACACAATCGGCGCCATCTTGGCAGGCTTGCCAACGGCGCACAGCGTATCGTTGAGCCCGGTGCTTTTGAGCTTGGCCAGCGCCACGATGTCGCCTGCCTGCGCTTCCGGCGTGGGGTCGTTCTTCTTGCCGTTGGTGAAGTAAATGGTGCCCACGCGCTCTTTTTGCTCCTTCGTGGCGTTGAAGATTTCGGAGTTTTCCTTCAAGGTGCCGCCCCAGATGCGCGCCAGCGTCAACTGGCCAACAAACGGGTCGTTGATGGAGCGCCAGACCTGCGCCACGAGCGGCGCATCCGCCGCCGCGTTGACCTCGGCGCCGCTTTCGTCCTTCACCGGGCGGTCGGCGGGGCTGGGCATTAGCCGCCCAAAGCCCTGCATCAGTTCATCCAGCCCCAGCGATTGCCGGGCCATCACCGCGAAAATCGGAATGAACTTGGTTTGCACCACCGAGGACCGCAACCCCTGCGCGAGTTCATCGGCGGAAAGCGTCTCGCCGTTGAGCACCTTTTCAATCAGCTCATCGCTGGACTCGGCGGCGACATCCGTCAGTTTGCTGCGGAGCTCTTCGGCCTCCGGGCTCTGGCCGGAAAGCACATCCACGACGCCCTTCTTGTCGGCCGTGGGGAAGGTCACCACTTCGCAACGTACGCCCCACAGGTCTTGCAGCGCGGCCACCGTGCCGTTGAAATCGGCGTTTTCCTTGTCCAAACCAGTGATGGCAATGGCTCGCGGCAAGCCAAGCGCTTCGCAACGCTTCCAAGCGCGGACGGTGCCCACCTGCACACCGGCCGTGGCATCCACCAGGAGCAGTGCGGCATCGGCCACCTGCGTGGCGGCCACCATCTGCCCATAAAAATCGGCGTAGCCGGGGGTGTCCAGCATCACGAGGCGCAGCGGATTGGCGCCTTTGGGCCGCCATACCGCGTCAAACGGCTTGGCCCAGATGGAAATCTTGCGGTTTTTCTCTTCGTCGGTCCAATCGGCCATGCTGGTGCCGTCGCCGGGATTGCCCAACCGGTCGTTCACGCCCAGCTTATAAAGCAGGGCATCCACCAGCGACGTTTTGCCGCTGCCCGTGTGACCCACCAAAACAAAATTACGCACATCGGCGACCGGGATATCCTTCATAACTCGTCTACAGCCTTTCCTTGCCTACTCGTTTTGCTCGCGGCCGGGCGCAACGGCCCGGCCATGGAAAAGCGCACCGTACACAAAAAGCCCCGCCAACCGCAACCGCGAAATGCACCCCCGCGGCACGCCAAATGCCCCCACCTGCCGGTCGAATCTAATCTAATTCGGTCAGCGGGAGGATAGTCTTCGTGTGCCGGACGGTCAGAATGGCCACCCGGCGGGCCGTGATGCGGTAAATAATGCGGTAATTGCCCCAAATCAGTTCGCGGATGTCTTTTCGCGTTGTTTCTGGTATTGCCCGACCGCTCCGAGGAAATTGCCGCAGTTGACCCACTCGCACAAAAATGTTCCGAATCCATTTTTCGGCGGCGCTCGGGTTGTCTTCCGCAATATAGGCCGCAATCTCGGCCACCCGGTCAATGGCCAATGGGGCCCATTCCACTTTCATCCGCGTACCTTGGCAAGCACTTGCTTCTGCGCGGCGTCATGTGCGACCCCCGCCCCGCGCGCGAGTTGATCCTCGGCGAGACGAATATCCTCCAGCACTTCCATTTTCCGCAGCAACCGTTCATATTCTGCTACACCCAGCAGCACGGCGGCCGATTTGCCGTTGTGGGTGATCACCAATGGGCGCCGGTTTTGGCGGGTCTGGCGAATGTATGTGGTCACATTAGCCCTGAATTCGGACAAGGGCTTGATGTCTTCAGCTAAATTGAGGCGGGGCATGGACAATCTCCTTTGTACTGAAATTAGTACATTATTTTGTATTATTGTCAAGGGCCGGCCCAACCCCGGGGGTGGGGTTGGCGCGGTGGGGGGGCGGGAGCTTTATAGCGCCTTGTGGCGGGCGTCGGGATCGGGTTCGGCAAGCTGCGGACGGCCGAACAAAAAGCGCAGCCAGTGGGGCGTCATGCGGCTCCAGGCTTCTTCGTTGTGCTCAGCCCAGCTTTCGATGCGCACATTCAGGTTCTTTTCGGGATAGCCGCCACGCCGCAGAGTATCCGCCATGCGCAAGGTGCCGGGCAGCAGCTCCGCCTCCAACCCCGCCGCGCCGCCGCAGGATAAAAACAGCTTGAGGTCCGGCCAGTTCCCTTCGGCGGCGGCCACCAGCGCGAAGCATTCGCGATCGTAGCGTTCAAGAAAGGCCGACGACAGGCACGCGGCGCCAAAATAGACATCCGGCCGTTTCCAAGCGGCATAGAACGAAATCAGCCCGCCCATGCTGGCGCCAGCGATGGCGGTACGGTGCGGATCCGTGCGCCAAGTGGCGTCCACCATGGGCTTGAGTTCTTCCAGCAGGAAGCGCAGGTAGTCATCGCCCTTGTGGGCGGGGGCGTACTCCTCGCGCCGGGCCTCGGTGCAATCCACGGCCACGACCATGAAAGGTTCAAGCTCGCCGTTCAGGATCATGTGCTGGGCGATCTCATCCACTTGCCAATCCTTGCCCCACGTGGACGTGGTGGGATCGAAAACTTGGCGGCCATCGTGCATGTAGAGCACGGGGTAGCGCTTGGTTGGCTGCGTGTCGTAGCCGGGTGGGAACCACACCACCACATCGCGGTCATGGGCCAGAAATTGCGAATGAACTTGCGGCAAGTGGCGATAGTCACCGGTGATGCGCGGCGTGGCTGGCGCGGGGCGCTCATCTTTCCAGGCGGCCACTTTGATTTCCACCACCGCGCCATCCGCCGGCGTGAAGACATGGTTGGCCATCAACCGGCCCTGCGCGTCCACTTCCTCGGTTTCCCAACTGCCGCGGGTGACCTTGAACTCCACGGGCGTGGAATCCCGCAGCCAGAGGGTGGCTTCCCAGCGGCAGTCGTCCGTGCGCGTCATGGGGACGGTGGCCACATTCCAGCGGCCCAGCTCATCCGTGCTGCCGGTCAAAAAGACCTGTTCGCCCATGCCCAGCGACATGGCGGTTTGCACAACCATCAACACCCGCATCATGCTTGCTCCTTGCTTGCGGCGCGTGCCGCCGTCATGGTTGTAGCCCAATCCGGGCGGGCTGTAAATGTTCGCATTGCGGCGGGCGCCTTGCCTGCGTTATGCTGCCGGCCATTATTCAGGAGCTGCTGTCCATGATTCATCCCACCGCGATCATCGAACCCGGCGCCCAACTGGGCGTGAACGTCTCGCTCGGTCCCTATGCCCACGTGGCGGCCACGGCGCGCCTTGGCGACGGCTGCGTGCTCGACTCGCACGCGGTGGTCAAAGACTACACCACCATTGGTGCGCGCTGCCGGCTGCACACCGGTGCGGTCATCGGGGGCGAGCCGCAGGATTTGTCGTTCAAGAATGAACCGTCCTATGTGGTCACTGGCGATGACTGCATTTTCCGCGAAGGGGTCACCGTAAACCGCGGCACCAAGCCGGGCACAACCACGCGCATCGGCAACCATGTGTTCATGATGGCCAACTCCCACGCCGCGCACAACTGCGAGGTGGGCGACCACGTGATCTTGGCCAACGGCGTTTTGCTGGCCGGCTATGTGACCGTGGGCGAGCGCGCGTTTCTGGGCGGGGGCGTCGGCGTGCACCAGTTTTGCCACATTGGGCGGCTGGCAATGGTTGGCGCGATTTCCGTAATCACCAAGGACCTGCTCCCCTTCTGCGTGGCCGCCAATTGCGCCAATAGCATGGTATTCGGGCTGAATATCATCGGCCTGCGTCGCGCCGGATTCACTCCGGAACAGCGCGCGCAAGTCAAACAGGCATTCCACGTGCTGTACCGCGCCGGCCTCAACACCACGCAGGCCCGCGACCAATTGTCGGCGGCCACCGACAATCCCTTTGCGCAGGAATACGCGGAGTTTCTCAGCCGCGCCAAGCGCGGTATTTGCCGGTTTTCCCACACCGTTGCCGCCGACGAAGCCGATGCCTGACGCACCCGTCATTCGAACCGCCATCGGCGGTTTTCCCGACTACGAATTGGTGGACTCCGGGCGCCGCTGCAAGCTCGAACGCTTCGGGCCAGTGCTGGTGATTCGCGGCGAACCCAAGGCTTGGTGGGAACCTGTACTGCCGCCTGCCGAATGGGATCGCGCGCAAGCCATCCACGATGAAGACCACGGCTGGGACCTGCGCCCCGGCTGCCCACGCGAATGGCGGATGCGCTACGGCAACTTGACGTTTCTCGCCAAGATTTCCGACACCAGCAAACACCTCGGCATCTTCCCGGAGCAAGCGCCGCATTGGCGGGCCATCCAGCAGGCGGCGGCGCCCGGCGCGCGCCTGCTCAACTTGTTCGGTTATACCGGCGCGGCCACGTTGGTGGCGGCCGATGCCGGCTGGCAGGCCACCCACGTGGATGCCTCCAAACCGGCCATCGCCTGGGGCCGCCAGAACCAAACCCTTTCGGGCATGGCCGAAAAACCCATCCGTTGGCTGGTGGAAGATGCCATGAAATATGTCCGCCGCGAAATCAAGCGCGGCTCGCGCTATGACGGCATCCTGCTCGACCCGCCCGCCTTTGGCCGCGGCCCCGATGGCAACGTGTGGAAAGTGGAGCGGCAACTGCCCGAGCTGCTCGACCTGAGCCGCCGCGTCATGACCGAGCGCCCACGCCTGCTGCTGTTGACCACCTACAACATCGAGGCCTCCGCGCTCATGCTGCGCAATTTGCTGGCCGATCTGATGCAGCCGTTTGGCGGCCATATTGAGGTAGGCGAGTTGGCCCTTGCCCACTCCGCCGCTCCCGACCGCTTGCTGCCGCTTTCCATCTATGCCCGCTGGACCCCGCACCCGCCCCCCCCCTGACCCCGTGCCCATGCCCACACTCCAGACCATCGGTGAAAACGCCCTACTGCGCCGCATCCTGCCGCGCCTGCCGCAACGGCGCGATACCATTGTCGGCCCTGGCGACGATTGCGCCGTAGTCCGCATGCCCGGCGCGCGCCACGACTGGCTGTTCACCTCCGACCCCGTGATTGAACAGCGCCACTTTTTGCCGGACACCCCCGCGCGCTTGATCGGGCGCAAAGCTATCGCTCGCGCGGTTTCCGACATCGCCGCCATGGGCGGTGAGCCGCGCTGGGCGCTGATTGATCTGGTGGCGCCCGCGGCCACGCCGGTAGCCCGCATCCGCCAGCTTTATGCCGGCATGATCGCTGCCGCCAAAAAATGGAACCTCAGCATTTTGGGCGGCGACACCGCCGAAGGCGACACCTTGGAATTGCATATTTTCGGTGTGGGCCTCATTCCGCGCGGCCGAGCCGTGCTGCGCGCCGGCGCGCGCCCCGGCGACCGGCTCTATGTGACCGGTGCGTTGGGCGGCGCGTACCTGCCCGGCTCGCGCCACCACCTGCTGTTTGAGCCGCGCCTTGCCGCCGGCCAATTTTTGGCTCGCACCGGGTTCGCCACCGCCATGATGGATTTGTCTGACGGCCTTGCCGCCGACCTGCCCCGCCTCCTGGAAGCCTCACGCTGCGGCGTGCAGTTGAATGCTGCCGCCATCCCCATCACCCGCGCAGCTCGCCGCACGGCCCATCCCCTGCAACACGCCATGGGCGATGGCGAAGACTTTGAATTGCTCTTCACCGTGCCGGCGGCCAAACAAGCGCGTTTTGCCACCGCTTGGGCTAAACAGTTTCCCCGGCTGCGCGCCACTTGCATCGGCGAAATCCTCGCCAATCCGCGCCGCCGCGTCATCCGCCTGCCCGACGGCCGCCTGCAACCGCTGCGCGCCGGCGGCTATCAACATTTCCTCCCGCTCCAAGGATAACCATGCCGCCTGTTGCCTATCCCCACGAACTCGAAAGCTATTGGTTGAATCTCGCCCAAACGGAAACGCGCGGCGTGGCGCTGCGCGATACCTTGCAGCGCCTGCGTCCCGACATTAAACGGCTGGCTGACCGCTTCACCACCGCGCGCCCCGCCACCGACACGCTGCCCGATTACCTACGCGACACGCGCGATTGCGCGGCCTATGCGGTGTTCTTCGCGCCGCAAACCCACGCGCGCCTGACCCACATTCTGGCGGAACTCCCCCCCTTCCCCCCCACCCCCCAGCCTCTGCGCGTTTTGGATTTGGGTTGCGGCACCGGCGCGGCCTCGTTTGCGCTGCTGGATCATCTTGGCCCGCGCCCCGTGTTGCTCCACGCGCACGACCGCTCGCGCGCCGCGTTGCGCTGCCTGCACGAATGCTTCTCCACGTTGCGCGCCAGCCGCTGGCCCGCCGCCATGCTGCGCACCCAAGCCGCCACGTTGGAAGAAACTGCCGCCGATGGCCCCTTTGATGTCATTTTGTTGCATTACGTGCTCAACGAACTCACCCCCGCCCTGCGCCGCAGTTTGCTCGCTCGCGCCCGCGAATGGCTCGCGCCCCTCGGACGCTTGATCATCTGCGAGCCGCTCCTGCGCGAGGCCGGCGACTACATGCGCGAATTGCGCACCTTCGCCTTGACCGATCTGGGCTTGCACCTGCTGGCCCCCTGCCCCCACGAGCAAACCTGCCCGCTGGCCGAACCCTGCCATGATGTCCGCACGTGGAAAGTGCCGCAGTCGCTGCAAATTGTGAACAATCTCCTGCCGCGCGATCTGCGCCACTTGGCGTATGCCCTGCTGGTACTATCTCCCGCCCCGTCGCCCGCCCCGGATGGTGTCATCCGCGCGCGGTTAGTCGGGTCGCCCACTTTCGCCAAAGGTCAAACCTTGTGTCCCGCCTGCTGCAGCAATGGCGCCATCCACCGCCTGCAACTGCTCACGCGCGACTTCGATACCGCCGGCCGCAAAAATCTGCGCCATCTGGAGCGCGGTCAAATCCTGCGCCTGGCCAGCCTGTCGCCGCTGCCGGACTCCTCCCTCTCCCGCGCCCGCCCCGCGCCTGCGGAGGAGGAGTGAACCGCTGCGCGTTCGCCGCTTTTGCTTGTCCGCCCAGTGGATTCACCGCATAGTATAGTTGGTATGGAAGCAACCCAGCACATGCCGCTCCTGCTGCAGCCCATCTATAAGGAATACATTTGGGGCGGCGACCGGCTTATCCATGAATTTCGCCGGCGGCTCAATCCGGGCATTTATGCCGAGTCGTGGGAAATTGCCGACCACCCCGACGGCCGCACGCGCCTCATCAATGGCCCGGATGCCGGCGCCACGCTGTCCACGGCCATTGCCCGCCGCGGGGCGGAACTGCTCGGGCGCGGCCGCACCAGCGCCACCTTCCCGCTTCTGGTCAAAATTATTGACGCGCGCGAAACCCTCTCCGTGCAGGTGCATCCGGATGACGACAGCGCCGCACGCTTCGGCGGCGAGGCCAAAAGCGAAATGTGGTATGTGCTCTCCGCCACGCCCGATGCCCATATTTATTCCGGCTTCAAGCCCGGCGTGACCCCCGCCGACTTCGCGCAAGCCCGTGCCGCCGGCACCATTCCCGCGCTGCTGCAGCGATTCCCCGCGCGCCCCGGCATGGTTTTTCATACGCCCGGCGGGCGCATCCACGCCATCGGCGCCGGCTGCCTGCTGCTGGAAGTACAGCAAGACGCCAACACCACCTACCGCCTCTACGATTGGGACCGCTTCGACAAAAACGGCCAGCCACGCCCGCTGCATATCGAGCAGGCGTTGCAGGTCATCAACTGGGACCTCACCGGCAGCCCCGTGGCCCCCATCCAACCGGAAGAAGCTCGTTCGCCGGGGCATAGCGCCCGCCTGCTGCTGTCCGCGCCGCATTTTCACGTGGAGGAATGGACCATCACTGGTCCTGCCCGCGCCACCCACGACGGCAACAGCTTTCTGATTCTCTTCGCCACGCACGGCGACACGCGCATCAAAACCAACGGCCAGCCGGCCATGATTATTCCGCACGGCACCACCTGCCTGCTACCGGCCATCCTCGACACCTTCACCCTCCAGCCGGCGATGCCTGCCGGCCAGCCCAGCCGCCTGCTCGTGGCCCGCCAGCCCTGATTTCCACCCTCAAAAAAGCGGTTTTTTCAGCGGATTGGCCATTGACAGCCGCCCGGCCATGCCCTAGGGTGGCCCACGTTTTTCTGCCGGAGCTAACGCCCGGCAACCGGCCTCGCGCCGGAAACCCATCAGAAGGCAGGTGAATTCCCCAACATGACCGAAGTGAAAATCAAGAAAGGCGAACCGGTTGAAAAAGCGTTGCGCCGCTTGAAAAAGAAATTGGACCGCGAAGGCATCATGCGCGACATCCGCGCCAAGCGGCACTTTGAAAAGCCGAGCGAGAAGCGGCGACGCAAAGCCGCGCGCGCGCGCATCAATGCCCGCCGGGCCACTTGGGCGGCTTCGTTGTAAGCGGCCCTGCCTGCCCCCGAGCCGGATGCTGGTCATCCGGCTCTTTTATTTTATCCGGCGCCATGCTACACCTCGGGCATGAAAATTCTTGTGATTAACGCCGGCAGTTCTTCCATCAAATATCAACTCATGGATTTGGCGGACGCCCACCGCTACGCGGTGCTCGCCTCCGGCTTGGTGGAAAAAATCGGCGAGGCCACCGGCCGCGTCACCCACACCATCTTCACCGACGGCCAGGAACAGCGCTTTGTCGAAGAAAACCCGCTGAAGAACCACCACGAGGGAATGTCCCGCGTGGTAGCGCTGCTGACGGACCCGCAACGCGGCGTCATCCGCGACGCCGCCGAAATCGAGGGCGTCGGCCACCGCGTCTTGAGCTGCGGCGAGGTGTATAGCGACACCGTGCGCATCACCCCCAAAGTCAAGGCCACCATCCGCGAATTTTTCCCGCTGGGCCCGCTGCACAACCCGCCCAACCTGATGGGCATTGAAGTGGCCGAAGAATTTTTCCCGCGCGCGCCGCAGGTGGCGGTGTTCGACACCGCTTTCCACCAGACCATGCCCCCAAAGGCTTTTCTTTATGCCGTGCCCTACGAGTGGTACACGCGGCACCGGCTGCGCCGCTACGGCTTTCATGGCACCTCGCACAAGTTCATCACGCAGGCCACGGCGGAGTTCATCGGCAAGCCGCTGGCCAAGACCAACCTCATCAGCATCCATCTCGGCAATGGCTGCTCCATGGCCGCCGTACGCCACGGCAAGTGCGTGGACACCTCCATGGGCGTGACCCCGCTGGAAGGGCTGATCATGGGCACGCGCTCCGGCGATATGGACCCCGCCGCGCTGGAATACATCATGGGCCTTACCGGCATGGACATCCACCAGATGGTCAACGCGCTCAACAAGCAATCCGGCCTCAAGGGCATTTGCGGGGTCAACGACATGCGCGAGGTGGTCGAAAAAGCGGCCGGCGGCGATGCGCAAGCCGAGACCGCACTGCAAATGTTTTGCTACCGCATCCAGAAATATATCGGCGCCTATCTCGCCGTGGTGCCGCACGTGGATGCCATTGTGTTCACCGCCGGCATCGGCCAAAACTCCGCGCCGGTGCGCGAGCGGATTTGCACCGGGCTGGGGCATTTGGGCATTCGGCTGGATTTGGCCAAAAATGCCGCGCGAGCCAACGGGCCGCGCGCCATCCATCAGGCCGGCGCGCCGCTGCAAATCCTGGTGTTGCCCACCAACGAAGAACTGCAAATCGCGCTGGAAACCAAGCAAAACATCACTGGCGCGTAAGCCCCCCTCTCGCCCCGCACGCGCGCGGTTTTACGGGTCGCGCGGCCAGGGCGCCGGCTGCGGGAATAAGACTTCCACCCACCCCTTGAACTTGGGCGGCAAATTGACGCCGGTGCCGTCAAAGTCCGTCACATCGCGGCCGTCGGCCAAGACACGGATGGGCCGCATATTGCGCGGCCACCAGAGCCGGTAGCCAGCGGGCGGTTGCGCCCCGCCGCCAATTTCCACCGTGAATTCTTTTTGCTCCCACCGCCCCGCCAAATCCAGCGGCCCGAACGCGGTGGGCATGCCGAACACACGGAAGCCTTCGCCATGCTGCAACCACTCGGCGGGCGCGCCGGCAAACAAATCCAACTGCTTGTCGGTTTCACGGGCGGCTAGGCCGCGCACGCCCAGAAAATACAGCGCCGCCGCCCGGATATCCGGCTGCGCGGTGACATGCCCCATCTGGCGCGGATCGCTGGTGCTGATATCGGGCCAGCTTTGCCAACCGCGCGGCTGGCGGCGATCCAGCAGCGAGTAGAGCACCTCGCGCGCGTAATCGGTGCGCCCCATGGTAGCCAACGGGCCCAGCAGCGCGCCTTCGTCATTCGCCATCACGCCGGACCAGCCGGGCTGCCGGCGCTGCAAAAAGTCGGCGTAGAACATGTCGAGGCTGGTTTGCAATTCGTGCGGCTCAACCAAATCGGTTTCGGCGCCGGGCCAAAACAGCAGCGCCACGGTTTGGATATCCAATTGCTCATCTTCGGCAGCGCCCGGCACCCACATGCCGGTCATCAAATCCATTCGCGCGCGAAGCGAGCGCCGCACTTGCGCCTTCAGCAGGCGGTACTGTTCATCCGCCCACGTGGCCTCTGCTTCCGCGCCCAGCAGCGCGGCGGCCGTGCGGGTTTCCTTCCAACCCAGCAGCGCCCATATCTGGTCGGCATAGCGGTGCTGCGGCTTGGCGCTGCCGGGGCGCGGGCCCGACGCCGGTAAAAGGCCATCCACCAAAAAGCGCTGATCCTCCGGCAGGAGCCAATCGGTTTTTTCCTGGTCCGCGCGCAACCGCTGCAAGTAGGCGAGCGCGTTCTGGAGCCGCGGGAACATCGCCTGCAAAAATGCCGCATCCTGCGTGAAGCGGTAATACTCCAGCGCCATGAACGCCAACTGGCCCTGGCCGGCATATTGCCCCATGCGCAGACGCGGGGCAGGCGTGCCATCCGCCATGAACCACACCGGCACCCAGCCATCGTCCTGCTGAGCCGCCGCAACCATTTCAATCCACGGGAGGGCCGCCTTGGCCTGCCCCGCACGCAGCAGCGCGGCCACGCGCAGCGCGATGGTTTCCGTGCTTTCACCATCCACCCCGCGCACGCCCAACAGCCAGCCCACTTGAGCGTGTAAGCATTCGATGGCATCAGGCCGCGCAATGCGCGGCTGGTAGTGCCCTGTGGCATCCCGCCAGCTCCAGGTGGCATCCACCCACTCGCGGCTGAACAAATCGGCCACCTTGCTTGGCGAGCCGTTCACCTTGGGCCACGGGAAACGGCGCGGACGCGCCACACCCGGCGGCAGCGCGTTACCGGCCACCACCCAGCGCATCCGCCCGCCGGGCGCCAGCGAAAACGTGCGCCACCACAGGCCGGAGGCCAGCCCCTCGGCATCGCTGGCGGTGCGGGCGCGCGGCAGTTCGCCGCGCAGCAAGGATTCCGCCACATCGCCCTGCGCGAACGCCACCGCGCCAAACGGCATGTTGGTGGCGGGCACCGCGAAGAGCGGTTCGTCGTTCACCCACATTTCCTGCCAGCCGCTTTCGCTCGGCATCACGCGGATTTTATAAATCGGCGCCAGCCCGCCGTGCGTGCCCAGCAGCGCCAACCGCACGGGGCGCACCACCCAGCACCAGCGCCCGGTTTGGGTCATCAGTGAGTCATTTACCAGTTCATACATCGTCCATGCCATCGCCGCCGGCGCGTTGGTCCGCGCCTGCGCCTGGATGCGCAGTTTCAGCCCCGAGGCCATGTGCCACGTGACTTCCGGCAGCGGCGCGCCCTCCCCGCCCAATCGGTGCTCCACCCGCTCGGCCTGCTGCGCGGACAGCACTTGGCCATCCATCAACAAAAGTGGCGTCAAAGTGGGCCCGCGCGGTCGCGGCGCGAATACGCCCCATTCATCCAGCAGCGCTTCGGCATCCGTCGCGGCGGGGCCGGCGGCAACGCTCCAATAGGTTTGGCGCTTGCGGAACAAGTCGGGATAAATCCCCTCCGGCGCGTGCGCCGCGGCCACTTCATAACGCGCCCACGGCCGCGCGGTGCCTTCATCGCCACGCAGCGCAATGCCCGTCAACGCGAAGCATCCGTCATCCCCCGTGCCATCCGCGAACGACAACCGCACATATTGCGCCGGCAGGGCGGTCTCCGCCATCAGCACATCGAAGTCCCCCACCTGCGGTTGCAGTTGTCCCAGCCGTTGCCACTCGGTGCGATTGGTGGACACCTCCACGGTCAACTGTTGCGCGAAGCCGTTGGTGCCCCAATCCACGCGCACGCTGCCCACCGGACGTGCCGCGCGCAAATCCAGTTCCACCACGGCCGCCGGGTTGGTGGAAACCCACGCGGTTTCTTCGCGGCCATCCAGCAGCGCCGCGGCCTTGGGATCGGGTTGGCCATCCACCCACGCCTGCGGCTGGTCGGCCAGCCCTTTGATTTCCAATGCGACCAGTGCCGCCCCCTGCAACTCCGGCGCCAACAACAGGCGCACATGGCGCGCCAGCACGGGCTCGAAGCACACTTGATCCCAGCCGCCATCGCTGGTCTTGGTTTCGTAGCTCAACATCCAGTGCACGCCATCAAGGCTCGTTTGCAGCGCATAGGCCGCGGCGTACGGTTCGCCCCACTGCAACGAAAACCCGCAGACCATCGCCGCGCGGGCCATATCCACTTGCAGCCAAGCTTCCTTGCCGCCGGGGCAATGCCACCACGTGTCCGCCCGCCCATCCACCGCCAGCTCGGCCTCGTGCCCCTCGGCCGCGCCGGATGCGGTCACGACCCAGCGCTTTTCCGCCGGCACCGCCAAACGGTTGGCCTTGACCGTGGCGCATCCAACCAGCGCCCCGCCCAACAACGCCGCACCCAGCGCAACCGCCAATATTTTTCCACACTGTGGAAAAAAGTTTTCCACAGTGTGGAAAAAGTTGTGCGCACGCGCCATGAGCCGCCTCACCCGCCATAAAGCGCCAGCGTGCGGCGGATGCGCGCCACCACGCGGCTCTTGCCCAAAACGGCCAACATTTCGAAAAGCCCCGGGCCCACGCCCGTGCCCGACACCGCCACGCGGACCGGGTGCACTAGATCGCCCATCTGCCGCCCAGTTTGCTCCGCCAGCGAATGCAGCGCGGCATCGGTGGCTTCCGCCGTGAACGGCTCGGGCAGTGCGACCAGCACTTCCAGCTCTTCGCGCAGAATGGCCAGCGCGCCTTCTTTCAACAGGCGCTTGCGTACGCTTTTTTCGTCATACGGATACTCCTCCGTGAAGAAAAACGCCGCCTGCTCGCCGAGATCGGAATAGAGCCGGATGCGCTCGCCCATGCACATGATCACCGCCTGGAAATAAGCGGGATCAATGTCCTCGCGCCAGAGGCCCTGGCGTTGCATGGCGGCGCGACAGCCAGCCACCAGGTCCTCCACTCCGCGCCGTTTGAGATGCTGGCCGTTCATCCAGAGCAACTTGGTCATGTCGAGCTGGCTCGGCGCCTGCCGCACGCGGTCGAGCGTGAAGGCGGCAATCATTTCGTCGCGCGTCAACACTTCGCGGTCGTCGCCGGGGCTCCAGCCCAGCAGCGCCAGCGAGTTGAACAACGCCTCCGGCAAAAACCCTTTGTCCTGAAATTCGCCGACGTACGCCGCGCCGTCGCGCTTCGAATACGGTTTGCCCTGCGCGTTGACAATCATCGGCAGGTGCGCAAACTGCGGCATGGGTGCGCCAATGGCCGCATACATGGCCACATGCTTGAACGTGTTTTCCACGTGGTCGTCGCCGCGGATCACGTGCGTGATGCCCATGGTGATGTCGTCCACCACGTTGCCGAGGTGGAACACCGGCGAACCGTCGGAGCGCACGATGACAAAGTCCTTCAAGTCTTCGGCCTTTTTGGTGATTTCACCTTTGACGAGGTCGCGGAACGAAATATCCGTGCCCGGCATTTTGAACACGATGGCCTCGCCTTTGCCCGTGCCGCCCTTGTCCGATTTGTAGGCCGCGCCCTTCGTCAACAGCATTTCGGCCACTTCGAGATGCCGTGCGCGCTGGGTGCTTTGGTAAAGCGGCGCGCCGTCATATGTCAGCCCCAACCACGCCAGCGAATCCAGCACGGTCTGCACCGCGGCCGGCGTGGAGCGCTCCAGATCGGTGTCCTCAATCCGCAGCAAAAATTCACCGCCCGCGTGACGGGAAAACAACCAGTTGTAGATGGCCGCCCGGATGTTGCCGATGTGGACATTGCCCGTGGGGCTCGGCGCAAAGCGCGTGCGAATAGTCATGAAACCGTGATTCCTTTCATTCGTCGAAAACGCATACTACCTGCCCAGCGCCCGCCCCACAATCCCGCAATCACCAGCGCGACCACCGCGGCACCGCGCCCATGCCGCCGGCTTTTTCCTCCTGCAGCAGGCCGGGATCAATCTCCGCCAAGAAGCGCGACGGCGGGCACAGCATCACGCCGCCCTCGCGCGTTTTGCGCATCCGTGGCTGGCATAGCCAGAGGTAGTCCTTGGCGCGCGTGACAGCCACATAAAACAGCCGGCGTTCTTCTGCTTCGTTGGCGGCTTCTTCAAGTGAACGCGCCGCGGGGAACATTCCATCCACCATCCACAGCACAAACACCGCTTTCCACTCCAATCCCTTGGCCTGGTGCACGGTCGAAAGCCGGATGGTCTGCGCGGGCGGGCCGGCGTGCAGGTTTTGTTCGGCATCCAGGTTGGTCAGTAGCGCCATCTCGCTCAGGAACGCGGCGGTGTCGTCATACTTGGCCGCAAAGGTCATGAGTTCCTCAACATCTTCCAGCCGCTGCTCCGCGTTCTCGAAGGTTTCCTCCGCGTAATCGCGATAAAACGCCTCCACCAGCCGGAAAATCAACTCGGCGGGGCGGTCGAGCACGTCGCCCTCGCCTTCGCCGGGCGCAAAGATTTTTGCATCCACCTCGGCCCACAGGGGCTGCGCGTCCTTGGGCAGCAGCTTGGTCAGTTGCGCGCGCTTGGCGGCATCGCGCAGGTTCACGTGCTGGCCCAGATCGCGCCAGAGCGCCTGCGCTTTTTTCGGCCCCACCTTGGGCAGCATTTCCATCAGCCGCATGAACGCGAGACTGTCGGCCGGATTGACCGCCAGCCGCGGCAGCGAACAAACATCCTTGATGTGCGCCTGCTCGAAAAACCGCACGCCGCTCATCAGATAATAATCCAAGCGCGCGCGGGTCAGCTCCAACTGGAGTTCCATGGAGTGATAATGCGAGCGGTACAGCACCACGATTTCGCTGGGCTGCGCCGCGCCGGAATCCAGCAACTGCTGCACCTTGCCCACGATGTAGCGCGCCTGATGCCCACCATCCACCAGCTTGACGTACACCGGCTTGACCTCCGCCGGGCGCGTGGCGCGCAACACCTTCTGGTATTGCTCCGGGTTGCCCGCAATGACGCGGTTGGCCACGTCCAGAATCCCCGGCGTACTGCGGTAGTTGTCTTCCAGCTTGATGACCTGCGCCTCGGGATGCCGGCGCTCAAACGAAAGAATGTTCTGCACTTCCGCGCCACGCCACGAATAGATGCTCTGAAAGTCGTCCCCCACCGCCAGCAAGTTGCCGTGGCCCGACGCCAGCAAGTCCACAAAATCATTCTGCAACTTGTTGGTGTCCTGATATTCGTCCACAAGAACGTGCTGCATCCGCTCCTGATAGCGGGCAGCGACCGATTCGTGTTCTTGCAAGAGCTTCAGGCCGTTGACCAGCAAATCGTCAAAGTCCATGGCATTGAGCGCACGCTTGCGCTGCTCATAGAGCGTGTGCACCTTCAGAATGGCCGTCAAGTCCACGGGGTGCGCCCCAAACCGGTCCGCCACCGTCTCCGCCACATCCGCCCCACGGTTCGCCGCTAAACTGAACACGCTGCCCAGCACTTCCGCCTTGGGAAACTTTTTGTCGCGCAGGCCCAGCTCATTGATGCACGCTTTCAGCAGGCGCGTGGAATCGTCTTCATCCAGAATGGAATAATCGGCGCCGTAGCCCAGTAGCGTGGCGTGGCGGCGCAGCATCCGGTTGGCGGCATGGTGGAACGTGCCGCCCCACAGTCCGCCCACATCCTGCCCAATAAGCTGCATGGCGCGTTCCAGCATTTCGCGCGCGGCGCGGTTGGTGAAGGTGAGCAGCAGCATCCGGCGCGGTTCCACGCCGCGCTCCAGCGCCAGCCACGCCACACGGTGCGTCAGCGTGCGCGTTTTGCCGGTGCCGGCGGCGGCAATCACCAGCACCGCCCCGTCCGGCGCGGTGACCGCGCGCAACTGGGCTTCATTCAGGTGCTGGGCAAAATCACAGGACATTCGCAGGCGGCGTTCAGGATGGGCTGGCTGTCACCAGGTCAGCCAAGGTCAGATTGCCGAACCCCTGCTGCGCGCCCTGCTCAATCTTGGCCAGTGTTTCCTTGAGCGGCGTGTCCACCGTCAGGCTGGCTTCCAGTTCGGCGTGGCTACCACCCTCGCGCATGAGCTTGTTCACCAGCTCGTGCAGCCGGATGCTGTCCGGGGTGCGGATGAGCACATAGCTTGCGTCGCGGCTGGCCACTTGCGTCAGATAGCCGCGCCGCGCCAGCATGGCCACCACCGTGTTGATCAGCCGGATGGGCGCCTTGGTCTGACGGGCAAACTCGGCCACGTCAAAAAATCCTTTGCCGCCATCCATGGCCCGCCCGGCTTGCCGCAGGATCATCAGCGCCACCAGGATCCGCGCGCGCATGCTGGCAGTGTCGGCCGCGCTTTCCAGCCGGTAGGTGTCCGAATTTTGCAGCGCAAAGGTGAACTCCGCGCCCAGCAGCAGAATCACCCACGTCACATAGAGCCACAGCATGAACACCGGCACGGCGGCAAAAGCGCCATAGATTTTGTTGTAGTTGGTCACCCCCACCTGCAGTACGGTGAACATCCGGATCCAACCCAGAAAAATTACCGCCGTCAACAGGCTGCTGAACACCGCCGGGCGCAAGCGCACACGGGTGTTCGGCACAAACACGTACAGAAAGCCGATGGCCAGCCACATGATGCCGAACGCCGCTACATTCTGCACCCACGCGTTGGCATCCACCCCGAGTATCTGCTGGTTGAACGCAATCCGTGCCTTCAACGCCCCCACGAGACCGATCAGCAAAGGCATCAGCACCAGCACGCTGGTATAGTTGGCGATCTGCCGCAATAAACTGCGGTTTTTGTCCACGCCCCACACCCGGTTGTAGCTTTTTTCCACGTTGGCCAACAGCAGCACCGCCGTCAGCACGAAGAAAGCCAAACCGATCCACCCCAGCGCCGCGAAGTTGGTGGTGTTCACAATGCCCAGGATGGTATGCACGAATTGCTGCCACTGATCGGGCATTTCGGTGAACCACGCGAACTCGGCCAGCCGCTCGGCATCGAACTGGCCCATGCCGAAGCCCTTGATCAGCGCAAAACCCACCGCCAAAATCGGCACCAGCGAAGTCAACGTCACGAACGTCAGCGACGAGGCGTGGATCGTCAGGTCGTCATCCATGTAGCCGCGGAACAACAAATGCCCCACCCGGATGATCCGGGCCGGCAAACTGCCCCCGCGTTCATCGCCCGGCAGCGCCACCAGCGCCCGCGAGGTAAACTTTCGGATTTTATTTACACGATCTTGCAACGTCATAACGTCCGCCTTTCCTGCCGCCATGTTGGCGGCCTTGGCTTCCACTCCCCCTTTGTAGCACAGAAGGCCAGTCCACCGCAGCTATATTTGCGGCAGTTTTTCGATAATCCCCGAGGCCAGCACGTTGTCGCCATCGTACAGTACCGCAACTTGCCCGGGTGTGATGGACAGTTGTGGCTCATCGAACTCCACCCGAATCTGGCCGACGGCGGTCGCGTGCGCAGTTGCCGGCGCCGCTTTGTGCTGCTGGCGGATTTGCACCGCACAACGGAAAGGCTGTTCCGGCGGCCCCGCCAACGCCAGCCAATTGATCTCGCCCGCTATCAAAACGTTGTGGAACAGCTCGCTCTGTGGCCCCACCACCACGCGGTTGCGCGCCGCGTCAATCTCCAGCACATACCACGGCGTCCCCCCCCCGCCCAGCGCCAGCCCTTTGCGCTGGCCGATGGTATAATGAAGAATGCCCCGGTGCCGCCCCAGCACCCGCCCGTCGCGCGTGACAAAATCTCCGGGGGCGGCATCGTCTGGACGAAATAAAACGCCGTAGTCCTTGCTCTCCACAAAATCCTGGCTCTCCGTCTGGGCCGCCACATCCGCCCAGCCCTGTTCAGCCGCCAATTTTTTCACGTCCTCTTTGCGCCACTCTCCCAACGGGAACAACAATTTGGCCAGTTGATCCTGCTGCAAGCGCGACAAAAAGTACGATTGGTCTTTGGTTGTGTCGCACCCGCGGCGCAACAACCAACGGCCGCTGGTTTCATCCCGCCGCACCCGCGCGTAGTGGCCAGTGGCAAAATAGTCGAACTCCACCCCCAGCTCTTTGGCGCGCGACAGCAAAAAACCGAACTTCATCTGCTGGTTGCAGCGCACGCAGGGATTGGGTGTACGCCCGGCCAGATATTCCTTGCGGAAATAACCCAGTACTGTTTCCTTGTATTCCGCGGCCAGCCGCACCACTTGATGCTCAATCCCTAGGCGCTCGGCATTGGCCTTGGCCGCCGCCAGATGCTTGGCTTCCCCCGGCCCGAAACAGCCGGCGAATCCCGCATCCAGCGCTGCCACAGAGCCGTCCCACATGCTCATGGTCAACCCCGTCACCCACCAGCCATCGCGCTTGAGCAGCCACGCCGCCATGCAGGAATCCACGCCACCGCTCAACCCTACCGCCACACTGCGCCCGTTCGTCTTCACGGTCGCACACTTTACCCCGCCCCCTCCCGAACCGCTACTGTTCTTTGCCAAAACCCCTAAAAGCAAAAATTTCGGCCCACGCTTTACTTCACTTATTGCAATATGTGAATTCACTTATTGCAATAAGTGAAATATCAAAAAATGCCCAGCGACCGAATGTCGGGCAAACTGTCGCCGACAGTTGCTCAACAGGGGACTAGGAATTCGAAACGAGCCTCAACACGCGAGGCGTTTCATGAATAGCGTACAATCGCCCGGCAGGCCGGCAAACAAGGGGCGCGTGGCATAGGCCAAGCGGTTCATCTCGATGTACCCCTGTTTACGGAAGGCTCCGGCCGACTTGATGTTCGTGGCCTCGGAAACCAAGTACTCATATTGCTTGTCGCGCAGAAGATTTTCCAAGCGACGGAGCAACGCCATGGAAATCCCCGCGCGCCAATAAGGCCGGGCGACGGCTAAATAAAAGACATTGGTTCCCTTGCCGGGAAAGCCGGCTAACGGGCGGCTTAACTCTTCAAAAAATTCATCCATCTGGCCCAGTGCCAGGCGATATTCTGCCGGTACCACGCGCAGGGTTTGCCGATAGCGCTCATCGTCTAGGCTCAAGGCAATGCCGGCCAAACGGTCAGTATCGGTATCCAACGCCGTGATGGCCAAATGGTCTTCAAAACATTGATCACAAATCGTTCGGACATACGTCGCCGCAAAATCTCGCGACAGGTGGAGCGCCTCGGTCAGGGGCTCCAAACTGGGGAAAACATCAACGAGCAAGTCAGCAGATTCACGCAGTCGTTCAGCGGAAAGTTCCTCAATTTGTATATTCATCGGGTGGGAGCGCAAGGCCCCCGCTAGGTGCCGGCATACTTGGGTGGCTGGAGTGCGGTCTTGAGTGTTTGGGGTGATCTCAGACCGCCAAGTCGCTGGCGGTGGGTGATGCGGCAGCCGCTAGTGTCACATCAGCCTCAAGGATCGTGATGAGGGCGGCGCGTCTCAAAAAACGAGTCGTGCCCGCAGGCGCATAAAGCAAAAGCCCGGCAAAATGCCAGGCCTGATCAGCCGCTCGCTGGACAATTCGGTTCATTGAAACAGCACCCATCCTACGCCTTCCCTAATGGCTGTCCAGCACTTTCCAAAATAAACATATTTATGTATATCTTATTGCCTTATAACATGTTGCAAATTCATAAATGGAGCTGCTCGGAAATAGAAAAATCAAAATTATCAGCCGGGGAACGACTCCTAGGTGTCCAGGCTAAGGCCGCAAGTTTTCCCTAATACTACCTGGCTACAAACCCTGTTGGCCATCCTTGAAACTACGTTCTTTCTACGGGATATCTCCCGACAAATGCTAAATGAAACGGAAGATACCGTGTTCAATGGATGGGTGACGTCAATTTCCAGTGACGGCAAGCCCGGCGCGGGGAAGAACGAGTCTTGCGTTCTTTTCCCGGTCAAATTCAGGCAATAAAATGGAGCGAGCGATGGGATTTGAACCCACGACAACCACCTTGGCAAGTAAGGCGGAATATAGCCGTTTTCCTATTGTTTTTCATCCTCTTGACACGCTTTGACAAAGTGCTATCTTGTGCATGGATAAACAACCATCCGCGAAAGGGCGCACGATGAAAAGCAAAAGACCCAAGGTAAAGACCTACGAACACCACGGAATCAAAATCCGGGAGCTGCGCCCCGAGCTGCCCGAGGGCGGGGGCGGATACTACCAGGTTGACCTGATGCGCCGGGGACGGCGGGAGCGGTCCGGCTTCGATACGCTGCAAAAGGCAAAGACCTACTGCCAGCAGATCGGCGGGAAGATCGAAGATGAAGGCGCGGCGGTCCTGGCCATGTCCCCTACCGAGCGGCACGACGCGGTGCAGGCACAGGAGGAGCTGCGGGGCAAGGCGACCCTCCTAGACGCGGCGCGGTTCTGGATGAAGCACAACGGCGGCGAGGATGGAGTCACGGTAGAGGAAGCGGGGCGGCGCTGGCTGGCCGAACTGCGGCGGCAGGGTTGCAGGCCCACCACGATCCGGGCGCGGACCTTCATGGTCGAATCCATTGTCCGGGCCATGGGCAAGAAACCCGTGGCGGCAGTCACCCGGGGGGACCTGGAAAAGTGGATGGAAGGCAAGACGGGCCAGACGTGGGACACATACAGGCGAACCGCCCGCGCATTGCTTCAATACGCCACCGAGGAAAAGCTGGTGGACTATAACGTCGCGGCGGCGCTGCGCCCCGTCCGGGCGGATGAAAAGCTGCCCGTTCCCTTCACCGTGGCGGCGGTCTCGGATATTCTGCGGACTGCGGAAAAGTACGCCCCGGAGGTCGTCCCCGTGCTGGCCGTTCAATTCTTTTGTGGCCTTCGTCCGACCGAGGCCCTGGGACTTCGATGGGAACACGTAAATTTCAAGAGCAAGACCATCCGTGTCCTGCCGGAGACAAGCAAGGTTAGGAGAACAAGGATTGTTTCCCCCATATCGGCGGCGGCGCTGGCATGGCTGGCACCCTATCGCAAAACACGCGGCCCCATCGGGATCACGACGCCGAGCCAACAGTCCTATTTCATGCACCGGAAACCATGCGGACCCGATTACGTGCAAAAAGGCGTCCCGATTGCCGAGCGCAAGCCTGACACGCGCCCCAAAGGGCTACTGTCGGCGGCTGGCGTCGAATGGCTACAGGACGGACCCCGCCGCACCTTTGCGTCGGCCCATTACGCCCTGCACGGCGACGCGGCGAAGCTGGCCAGCATCTTGGGCCATACCGGGGGCCACGATGTTCTGTTCCGGCATTACCGGGGTCTGATGACCAAGGCCCAGGCGCGACGGTTCTTCGCCATCCGTCCGGCATCGTCGAACAAGGTGCTCGTGGCTGACTTCAAGCGCGTTGCCGGCTGACGGTCCATCTGCCGCTGATCTGGGGGGAATTGCGAGCATAAGCCGCCGCAAGCGGAATATGCGGAATATGCCCTAAATACGGGTTCTCTGCGCCATCGTGCGCTCGTTTTTTGACCGTTTCCGCGTACCCGTGGGAAACTGGTGACAGTTGAAAGGATTGTCACCATGAAACACGAAAAGAAAAGCCAAGATTTCACCGGGTCGGATTATCTGCGCGGACAGAAACAGGCCGCCGCCTATTGCCGGGTTTCAACCCGCTGCATTTCCGAGTGGCAGGCCAAGCGGATTATTCCGTTTATCAAGGTCGGCCACAAGCTGGTGTTGTTTCGCAAGAGCGAAATCGACGCGGCGCTCTCCAAGTTTGAAGTCGCGGCGATTTGAGGGCCGGCCATGA